>OBKV01000055.1_pt1 | contig 123648 bp, 134 predicted proteins | sample 1517301 | NCBI WGS metagenome assembly OBKV01 (sample SAMN04571685, study PRJEB22368) | human gut metagenome | biome: human gut; material: stool | host: Homo sapiens | place: Luxembourg | collected 2012-06-29 | reverse complement strand
TTGAAAGTGCGATTTCTCTCAGAGATGCCCAATTCCAACTATCTGGCAAATGTATGCCATAATAAGAGTTATCATCACCTTTAAAGATAACAGATTCCTTCTTATCAAGCTTGATTTTGCCCTGTTTGATGAGCTCTTCTTTCTCTGCACGGATGCGTTCTAGAAGAACAGAAGCAGGCTCATCATCTGGATTCTGCGGCACAAGCTGGCCTCGGATAGCAAGATCGAGGATTTTTGTTTTAGTAAAAAGTATTAGCTGACGCAGCTCATCCTCACTGCTCTGAATACCACTTATGTGCCGCAGACTACAATCAAGATGTGCAATTATACGGTACATTTCTTTTAGTGGTGGAATTGGAATAAGAAAGTTTGCGAGACTGGATAAGCTTAAATTGGCTCTGGCAACATTAACTTGATTAGCAAACATCAGATTAACACAGTAGTCGCTGTTTAAGCACTTTACAACATAGGACACCATATCTACTGCTATCAAACGAATGATTGCAACTGCCTGATTCGTGTTGGCAGAATCTACTAATGTATATTCGCACGTTCTTCCAATAGAAGCACCAACGATATTAGTTAGAATATCATGGGTTTCTAATATTGAGCGTGGTTGGATCTTGTTGATCTTCTCAGGCAAGAATTTTGGGGATTCAAGCAGAAGTGTTTCAACTTCGACATTTTCACTTGTTATAAACATTGTGCCTGATGATGTATAATCTACTCCTTGCCATTTAGGTGATGCCCCCTTGGTAATAATCGCTGTTAAGGATACTAATCTGCTCCACGCCCACCCCTCCGGCACTTCAAACGGTATCTCATCTTCAATACATTTCACAGTTCCATCCTGAAACTTCTCATAATGCAAATTATTGATACAAGTAGTAAGTTTAATGTACCTTCGTGGAAAATAAAAAAGTGGAGCCCACGCATGGAACTCCACCGGCTACGGGCATCGCAAGTTTCCGTAGCGCAACCATATGTACATTAACATTACAAGATGTGTATGTCAATAAACTCATGTTAGATATTGAATTATATTTTCCTGTATCGGCTGATTTTATCCCAGTTAGCAGGGAATCCCATATTATCAAGCAATTGTTTCTCTGTAAGATGAGGACACTGCTTAATTACAGTTTTTATAAGTTTTGAAAGAGCAGTTTTAAAGAGTCTGAATTCATCATTATTTATCAGGTAGCGTAGGGCAATTACAACTGCGAATAAATCCTGCTTGCCGTATACATAGTGATTATTGTTTTGATTGATTTGAAGCTTTTGGTGTAGCAGGGTATCAGGAATTGTCTCGTTTATTCTGAATGAAAATAGACGCTCTCCATGAGCACATACATTACGGCATTTGCCTATAATGTTGATAAACTGATGCAATTGTTTTTCTGAAACATTCTGAAAGTTTTTGCTGATTTTGGTTCTAATATCAGTAGTTGCATATTGATACATTTTGGAAATCTGCCCAAATGTTAAAGCATTTGTTGCAACCCATAATGGTACATTGTGATATGTATTGACTGAATGCTCAATATAGGCATATTTGCTGGGTGTAGCAATAACTTTTTGTAATGAATGAGTCAGGCGAAGCAGTTCACGATGGTTCTTTCTGGTGTGATTATAATTATTTATATCAAGATACATGGACTGCTGTTCACCATATTTTTCACAGAAGTGATAGGAAAACATGGATTTTATATGGCGTTCTACATGAAGAATGTATTTCAGAAATAAAGTGCGCAACTCTTCATCAAAGTAGTAGAAAGAAACCAATTCATCAAAAGTAACGCCATGAATATATTTATTTGACGGAGCATGTTTGAAAAGAGATTTGTATCCGCCTATTAGAGAATAGTAGCTGAGTTCTTCCAGTTTTTTAGTGGCATATTCGTGATTAGGAATAGCAAGTTGTTTGTCATATTCAAGAATATGTAGTTGCTGCTCATAGGTGAGAAAGTTTTTTGCCATATAGTATTTCCTTTCTGAAACAGGCATAAAAAAAGTGGAGTCCACGCATGGAACTCCACCGGCTACGGGCATCGCAAGTTTCCGTAGCACAACCACTACATGTAATATACCATTGATATCCATTGATGTCAAACAGCATTTTGTTAGCAGCAATAATAGTTTATGCGTTTCTGCGTGTGATATTCTTATTTTGTATCTTCTAGTCATTCGGATTATTCAGATAATCATTATTTTGAAAAATATAGTTATCATATGCTGAAATAATGATATCTGAAATAACTATAAGTATTATAACACAAAAACAAACATATGTTCTATATGTTTTGCACTTTTTAAAACATTTGTGAGAGATGCAGAAAGGCTTGGACTTTATTGATATTTTTGTAACAGGAGCACAGATATATAGGGGTTAAAGGTGTGTTGTGGGAGTAAGCATGAAGCTGCTGAATTATTAACTTGACAACGGTTAGTGGGCTTTAATGATTTCTGGTTGCCAGATTATCATGGAAGGGTTACATAGAATTCTTATGAGCAGATTTTAATATGCAGATTTAATGTTCCAAAGACGCATTGAAACGGGAAAACATTTATGATAAAATAAAAATCAATATTGAATATGAAGCAGCACCGCCGGACAGCGGGGCTGAATAAGGAGGATATAATGGAGCAGTATAAGCAGGAATTTATAGATTTCATGGTAGAGAGTGATGTGTTAAAGTTTGGAGATTTTACTTTAAAGAGTGGAAGAAAGTCACCTTTCTTCATGAACGCAGGTGCGTATGTTACAGGAACACAGCTTGCAAGACTTGGAGAGTATTATGCAAAGGCTATTCATGAAACATATGGTGATGATTTTGATGTACTGTTCGGACCAGCATATAAGGGAATTCCAATCAGCGTAGTTACAGCAGTTGCATATGCAAAGCTTTACGGCAAGGAAGTAAGATACTGCTCAGACCGTAAGGAAGAGAAGGACCATGGTGCTGATAAGGGCGGATTTCTCGGAAGCAAGTTAAAGGATGGCGACAGAGTCATTATGATAGAAGATGTAACAACATCCGGTAAGTCGATGGAAGAGACAGTTCCTAAGGTAAGAGGGGCAGCAGATGTTACTATTGTAGGACTTATGGTTTCACTTAACCGTATGGAAGTAGGCCTTGGCGGAAAGGTGAGTGCGCTTGAGGAGATTAAGGAAAGATACGGTTTCCCAACAAGCGCAATTGTATCTATGGCAGATGTTGTAGAACACCTTTACAATAAAGAGTGTGAGGGTAAGGTAGTTATTGATGATGCACTAAAAGCAGCAATTGACAAGTATTACGCAGAATATGGTGTTAAGAACGCATAAAACTGATGTTAATGGAGGGTTAACTATGGAAGAGAATCTTTATAAGAAATTAAAGTCAGTAGGAGCTTCTAATCTTGTATTTGGTATCCTGATAATACTCTTTGGTATCGGTGCAGGTGTAATGATGATTATTAATGGTGCAAGACTTCTTGCACACAGATCAGATAGCTTATTCTAGTGAAGGGGAACTGCCTGGTGGGTTAATTATGCCTGCCGGGCAGATTTGTTATGAAAAAGAAACATTATGTAACGCTTATAAAATGGGCGCTTTTTGTTATATATATGATTCTGCTATTTTATGTAGTCTTTTTCGCAGAAGGAATGGGAAGGGCAGAGATAGCCAGCGGTTACAAATACAATCTTACACTGTTCACGGAAATCAGGCGCTATTGGCGTTATCTTGGACATTTTGACTCGCTTGGCTGGATAGCATTTCTTAATATAATTGGAAATGTGCTGGCATTCATACCATTTGGCATATTCGTGCCGTGGCTTTCCAATGGCAGAATTAATGTTTTTGCTACATTTGCATATGGATTCGCACTGTCGCTTACAATAGAAACAGTACAGCTTATATGTAAGGTCGGCTGCTTTGATGTTGATGACCTTGTGCTTAATGTACTGGGAGCATTGTGCGGTTATGCGGTATATGCGATAGCATACAGAATAGTTAAAATGTTTAGTAAAAAGGACAGGTGAAAAAATGAAACTTTTTAATAAATACAAGTTCTCTGATAAAAGTCAGGCACTTGGGGGTTTGATATCGACTGCGATGGGAATACTGTCATTGCTTTCTTTTGGTTACGGAGTGTATCTGTCTTTTAAAGCAGCAGGAGAAGGCGGCTTAAGAGTAGGAAGTCTTGGAATATTAAGCCTTATCTTAGCGGTAATTGGAACAGTAATCGGACTAATCAGCTTCAAAGAAGATAATAAGTTCTACGGAACTTCGAGATTTGGTTCAATGCTGTGTGGGGTAATAGCAGTATTTATGATAGCAGTATTCTTAATGGGAATATAATCCTTATCAGGGCAGAAGGAGAAAGAAATTGTTTAATGATAATGTAGAAGAGCGTTACGCTCTTGCGATAGAAAGAATTAAAGAGATAGCAGAGGAACCGGGGCTTAAGACGGATGGGTTTGCAGATTATTTCAAATGTATTGCCACATTTATCCTTAAGATGGATAAGCTTGCGGCTGACTTAAAAGCTGATGTTTTCAGAGATTATTCACTTGAAGAATATAAGAATCTGAATACAGGTCTGTATGAAGATGTAATTGGCAAGGCTTATGAGACAAGCTACGCTAATCCGGCATATGCAGCTTCAAAGTTAGGGCTTTCAGAGGGAAGGCTTTTGTCATTCCTTTATGTTGAGATAAGAGGAATGATTGTGTATGCATATGAAGGCAGAATGGCAGAGATGACAGCACTTATGGAGCTTTTTGTTGAAGTGTACTGCATGTGTGCATCGACTGAGGAAGACTGTGGAAAGCCAGATTATAAGCAGATGAAAGATTCTGTGTACTGGTATGTTAGTGATTACAGTGATGACCTTATGGAGTACAGGGTAAGAGAGCTGTTAGACCCTGAACTTGATTTTGCAACTAAGATAATTATGGAGTCTGACCTTACAGATGTAAGATATCTGTACAGATTCGGTGAGTATGTTACTGACAATGAGATTAAGACAGCAGAGTATCTTAGTTCGCTCAGTGAAGAAGAAATCCAGAAGATGGCAGACACATTTACAGAAGGATACAGAATTGGATTCGAGCTTACAGGCAAGGATTTGTCTAAGAAGAAAACAGTTAATATAAGATACTGTCTGGGATTTGAAAGACTTGTGCGAGCTGAGATTAAGAACTTTGAAAAGCTTGGACTTAAGCCTACAATATACAGGGCAGCGGTCAACACGATTAATAAAAGACTTAACATTAAGGTTGGCTATTACGGAGCTAATCCTAACAAGCAGATGGATTTCGACCATCGTTTTGACAATGCACTTTATATGGATGGCGAATTTGTTGAGAGAAAGACAGGCGCATTAAAGCTTGCATATGAGAAGAACAAAGAGCTTGCAGCGGTGCATGGTGGACCTGCTGTTATGGAGGTGTTTGGTGAAGTGCCATTTGAGCCACAGATTAAGAGCGAGGCTTTAACACTTGATGCAAAGCAGCAGAAGCTTTCTGTGAAATACAGCAATGACGCGGGAAGCATTGTTAATGAGTATATCAAAGGCGAGGAGAGAAGCTTTACAATAATTGCTTATCCGATACCGGAGATTGGAGAGAATTTCGAGGAAATATTCGAGGGTACTGTTAAGATTAATACCCTTGATTATAACAAATATAAAGCTATCCAGCAGGCACTTATTGATGTACTTGATACAGCACAGTATGTTGAGGTTAAAGGAGCTAACGGAAACTGCACAGACATGAAGGTTTCTATTATGAAGATAACCGACCATAAGACGCAGACTGTATTTGAGAACTGTCTTGCGGACGTTAATATTCCGCTTGGAGAAGTATTTACATCACCTGTGCTTAAGAAAACAACAGGTGTGCTTAATGTGAGCAGTGTATATCTTAATGATATTAAGTTTAACAATCTTACTGTATGGTTTGAGGACGGATTTGTTAAGGATTACACATGTACTAACTTTGATGATGAGGCTGAGAATAAAGAGCTTTTCAAGGCAAATGTGTTATATGACCATGAAACACTGCCGCTTGGGGAGTTTGCTATAGGAACTAACACTACTGCGTATGTATTTGCCAATAAGCATGATATTGTGTATAAGCTGCCAATACTTATTGTTGAGAAGATGGGACCACATTTTGCAGTCGGTGACACATGCTATTCAAGGGCAGAAGATGTGTATGTAACTAATCCGGACGGCAAGGAGATTATCTCAAGGGATAATGAGGTTTCACTTCTTCGTAAGACGGAGCCGGACAAGGCTTATTATAACTGTCACACCGATATTACCATTCCGTATGATGAGATTGGTAATATTACTGTTGTGGCAGAGGATGGAACAAGAACAGACTTGATTAAGAACGGCAGATTCGTGCTTGATGGCACGCTTGCACTTAATGATGCATTTTTAACAGAATCATAAATATATAATTGTAAGCTGTAAACAGGCTTTATCTTGACGCAAAGTTTAAAACAAAGTACAATGATAATTAGTGTTTTCACTAATTTTAATATTATATCTATCGGACATAGGAGGTTAATATGGCTTTAGTAGGAATTGTTATGGGAAGTGACTCTGATATGCCTGTTATGGCAAAGGCAGCAGATATTCTTGAACAGTTAGGAATTTCGTATGAGATGACAATTATCTCAGCACACAGAGAGCCTGACGTATTCTTTGAATACGCTAAGAGTGCAGAGGAGAAGGGATTTAAGGTTATTATTGCAGGTGCAGGTATGGCAGCACATCTTCCGGGTATGTGTGCAGCTATTTTCCCAATGCCTGTTATTGGTATTCCAATGCACACAACATCACTAGGCGGTAGAGATTCATTATATTCAATAGTACAGATGCCTACAGGTATTCCGGTTGCAACTGTTGCTATTAACGGTGGTGCCAATGCAGGTATTCTTGCAGCCAAGATTCTTGCAACATCTGATGCAGCACTTCTTGAAAGGCTTAAGGATTATACTAAGAATCTTAAGGAAAGTGTTCAGAAGAAGGATGCCAGACTTCAGGAAGTCGGTTATAAGAATTATTAATTAGTAACTGAATAGTTACATTAACTTACATTTATCATAATATTGAAGGAGAAAGAATCATGGATTACAAGAAATCTGGAGTTGATATTGAAGCAGGTTACAAGTCAGTTGAGTTAATGAAAGAGGCTGTTAAGTCTACTATGAGAGAAGAAGTGTTAGGCGGAATCGGCGGATTCTCAGGTGCATTTTCACTCGCTAAGATTAAGGAGATGGAAGAGCCTGTATTACTTTCAGGAACTGACGGATGTGGAACTAAGGTTAAGTTAGCTTTCATTATGGACAAGCATGATACTATCGGTATTGATGCAGTTGCTATGTGTGTTAACGATGTTGTATGTGCTGGTGGAGAGCCACTCTTCTTCCTTGATTACATCGCATGCGGCAAGAATTATCCAGAAAAGATTGCTACTATCGTTGGTGGTGTTGCAGAGGGCTGCAGACAGTCTGAATGTGCACTTATCGGTGGTGAGACAGCAGAGCATCCGGGACTTATGCCACAGGATGAATATGATCTTGCAGGATTTGCTGTAGGTGTTGTTGATAAGAAGGATCTTATTACAGGCGAGAACATCAAGCCGGGTGATACTCTTATCGGTATCGCTTCAAGTGGTGTACACAGCAATGGATTCTCACTTGTAAGAAGCGTATTTACAATGACAGAGGAATCTCTTAATACATATTACGATTCACTTGGAAAGACATTAGGAGAGGCATTACTTGCTCCAACTAAGATATATGTTAAGACAATGAAGGAAATCAAGAAGGCAGGTGTTAAGGTTAAGGGCTGCAGCCATATCACAGGTGGTGGTTTCTATGAAAATGTACCTAGAATGCTTCCAGACGGTGTTAAGGCAGTAATTAAGAAGGACAGCTACGAAGTACCACCAATCTTTAAGATGCTTGCAGAAGATGGCAATATCGAAGAGCATATGATGTATAATACATTTAACATGGGTATCGGTCTTGTACTTGCCGTTGATCCTGCTGATGTTGATACAGTTATGGCAGCAGTTAAGGCTGCAGGTGAGACTCCATATGTTATCGGAAGCATTGAAGCTGGCGAGAAGGGAGTTACTTTATGCTAAGAGTTGCAGTTATGGTTTCCGGAGGCGGAACTAATCTTCAGGCTATTATCGATGCTGTTAAGGATGGAACAATCACTAACACAGAGCTTGTAGCAGTTATAAGCAATAATGCCGGAGCATATGCACTCACAAGAGCTAAGGATAACAATATTCCAGCATATTGCATATCACCTAAGGATTATGAAAGCAGAGATGCATTTAACGATGCGCTGCTTGATAAAGTGAATGAGCTTAATGTTGACCTTATAGTACTCGCAGGATTCCTTGTAAGAATCCCAGAGAAAATGGTTCATCAGTACAGCCACAGAATTATTAATATTCATCCATCACTTATACCTTCATTCTGCGGAGTTGGTTTCTATGGACTCAAGGTTCATGAAGCAGCTCTGGCAAAGGGTGTTAAGGTATCAGGTGCAACTGTGCATTATGTAGATGAAGGAATGGATACAGGAGAGATTATTTTCCAGAAGGCAGTTGATGTACTTGATGGTGATACTCCTGAAACTCTTCAGAGAAGAATTATGGAGCAGGCTGAATGGAAGCTTCTTCCTAAGGCAATTAACAAGATTGCCAATGAACATGTTAATTAATGATTACTGACTAAGTATATAGATAATGATATGCGGAGGAATTAAGATGAAAGTATTAGTTGTAGGCAGCGGCGGAAGAGAGCATGCAATATGCTGGAAGTTAAGCAAGAGTCCTAAGGTTGACAAGATATACTGTGCACCGGGTAATGCGGGAATTGCAGAGCTTGCAGAGTGTGTTGATATTAAGGCAATGGAGTTTGAGAAGCTTGTAGCATTTGCTAAGGAAAACAGCATTGACCTTACTGTTATCGGTATGGACGACCCACTTGTCGGCGGTGTCGTTGATGTATTCGAGGCAGAGGGCTTAAGAGTATTCGGACCAAGAAAGAATGCAGCTATTCTTGAAGGATCTAAGGCATTTTCTAAGGACCTTATGAAGAAATACAATATTCCAACAGCAGCTTATGAAACATTTACATCAGCCAAAGAGGCCAAGAAGTACCTTGAGACTGCTGAGTATCCTATCGTTCTTAAGGCTGACGGACTTGCACTTGGCAAGGGTGTTCTCATCTGTGAGAACAAAGAGGATGCACTTGCAGGTGTTGATGAGCTTATGCTTGACAAGAAATTCGGAACAGCAGGTGATACAATTGTCATTGAGGAATTCATGACAGGCCGTGAGGTTTCAGTACTTTCATTTGTTGATGGTAATACAATTAAGATTATGTCATCAGCTCAGGATCATAAGAGAGCTAAGGATGGTGACCAGGGTCTTAACACAGGCGGAATGGGTAACTTCTCACCATCACCTTTCTACACTAAGGAAGTTGATGAGTTCTGTAAGAAATACATTTATCAGGCAACTGTTGATGCAATGAAGAGTGAGGGCAGACCATTTAAGGGAGTTATCTTCTTTGGACTTATGCTTACTCCAAAGGGACCAAAGGTTCTTGAGTACAATGCAAGATTTGGTGATCCTGAGGCACAGGTTGTTCTTCCTAGAATGAAGAATGATATTGTGTGTAATTCTCGCATCTGACGGATACCCACTCGCATATGAGAAGGGCTTCGAGATTAAGGGAATGGAAAACTTCAAGGGTAAGGATGATTATTTCTTATTCCATGCAGGTTCTAAATTCAATGAAGAGGGCAAGGTTGTAACTAACGGAGGACGAGTTCTCGGTGTTACAGCACTTGGCAAGGACCTTAAGGAAGCAAGAGCCAAGGCTTATGAAGCTACTGAATGGGTAGATTTCGATAACAAATATATGAGACATGATATTGGTAAGGCAATTGATGAAGCTTAATTAGTAACTGTTAAGAGTCAGGCAAAATGCGAAGCATTTTCGATACTGGCGGAAAATAGTTAGTATTAAAGAAAATGGGGGCAGATGGCTGGAGAATACCGGTTATCTGCCTTAGTGTGTAAATGAGGAGACAATTATGAAAATAACACCAGTTAAGGGTACTAATGATTATCTTCCTAATGAGGTTGAAATCAGGGATTACCTTCAGAATGAGATATTAAAGGTATATGTTGCTAATGGATTTGAACACATTACAACACCTATTATTGAGGATATTGAGAATCTTGATAAGAGTGATGGTGGTGAGAACTTAAATCTTATATTCAAGATTATGAAGAGAGGCGATAAGCTTGAGAAGGCTGTAAGTTCACTTCAGGAAAATCCTAAGACAGGAACAGCCTGTGAGAATGAAATTGCTGATATGGGATTAAGATATGACCTTACACTTCCGCTCAGCCGTTACTTTGCTAACAACAAGGACAAGCTCACTCTTCCTATGAAATGTATCCAGATGGACAGAGTGTACAGAGCTGAAAGACCACAGAAGGGCAGACTTCGTGAGTTTGTTCAGTGTGATATTGATATTATCGGTTCTGATTCTACAGATTCAGAGGTTGAACTTATTCTTACAACAACCAAGGCTCTTAAGGCTATTGGCATGAAGAATTTCAAGGTTAAGATTAACGACAGAAGACTTCTCCGTTCATTCCTTCAGAATTGTGGATTTACCGAGGATCAGCTTGATAGTGTGTGCATTACATTTGACAAGATGGATAAGGTTGGACTTGACGGTGTTAAGGCTGAGCTTACAGACAAGGGATTTGACGCTGCTGCAATTGAGAAGTTTATCGGATTCTTTGGAAGTGTTTCAAGTGCACAGGAGATAAGCCTTGAAAGTGTTGAGGCTATACTGGATGATAAAGCTCCAGCAGAAAGCGTAAGAGGAATTATCAACACTGTAAATGAGCTTTCAGACGGTCAGTTTGATGTTGTATTTGACCTTTCTTTAGTAAGAGGTCAGGGTTACTATACAGGAACTGTATTTGAAGTTGAAAGTATTGATTTCAAGGGTGCTATCGCAGGTGGTGGAAGATATGACAACCTTATTGGCAAGTTCTTAGGACAGCAGGTAAGCGCTGTTGGATTCTCAATCGGATTCGAGAGAATCTTCTCAATCCTTATGCAGAATGGTGTTGAGACTAAGGCATCAGCAGACAAGATTGCTGTTATGTACGATGAGGGACAGGTTAAGGAAGCCTATGCAATAGCAGAAAAATACAGAGCAGAAGGTAAAGTATGCTCATTATATGTAAAGCCTAAGAAGATGGGAAAGTTCCTCGGAAAGCTTGAGGAACGTGGATATAAAGGATTTGTTAATGTCAGCAATGGGGACGAGATAAGCTTGTTCTAGTGTTGATGTGTAAGCCCCGGGCAGATTAGAACTATTTCACCGGGATAGTTTACATAAACCTACTAAACTTAGAGAATGTATATTAATAGTAGGCTGATTAATGCTGAAACTTACATAACAAATAATGCAACAACCTACCAAACTGCAGTTATTGTGGAGTTTAGTAGGTTGTTTTCTTGTATATTGAAGTCGTGATAACAGAGTTAGTGAAAAATACAACTCAATTTACCTACTAAAGAAGCGAGATGTAATGAATTAGTGGGTTTCTGACAATATTTTTATAAAAAAATTTTCTTAAAAAACATACTAACGAAGTATATATCATGAGTTAGTATGTTTATCTTAAAATTTTCAGGTTAAATAAAAATTTTTCGATAAATAATCTCAATAATTATAGTTGACATATACCCATATGGGGTATATTATACATCATATAAATAGAGCATACCCCACTAGGGTATGTTGCAATCACAACAGATAAATATAATAAAGCGTTTATCAGACACAGAATATAACAACCAGACTAAGGAGGAACAATGGAAAAAGAATGTTGCTGTCATAAGACAAAAGAACGCGATGCCAAGGAATATAAAGACCTCTGTAACAGGCTTAGCAGAATTGAAGGTCAGATAAGAGGGATTAAGGGAATGGTCGAGAAGGACGCATACTGTATTGACATTCTTAATCAGGTATCGGCAGCCCAGTCAGCACTTAACAGTTTTACGAAGGTGCTCTTAGATAACCATATCAAGAGCTGTGTAGTCCAAGATATTAAAGAAGGCAAGGACGATACGGTAGAAGAGCTTGTTAAGACAATCGGCAAATTCATACGCTAGAATTTGCACAAGGTAATGAAGTATAAAAGGAGATGCATAATATGGGAACAGTTATAATAATCGGCATATTAGCAATAATAGTAGTAATTGCAGTTATAAGCAGTGTTAAGCATATGAAAGGTGAAGGCGGCTGCTGTGGCGGTGGTGGAGATACTGTTGCGGAAGAGAAGAAGGTACTTAATAATCCTGTAATTGCTGTCAAGACTGTTGATATTGAAGGCATGCATTGTGAAAACTGCAAGAACAGTATTGAGAGATCTGTTAACAAAATTGATGGTGCTTCATGCCAGGTTAATCTTAAGAAGAAGCAGGCAACAATTGAAGTTGACAGAGAAATCGATGACGCTGATATAAGAATTGCAATTGAGAGACTTGATTTTAAAGTGACAGGAATAACAACTAACCGCAAGGAGGAGTAGTGCGATATGGAACAGTACAATGTTACAGGAATGAGCTGTGCGGCTTGTCAGGCAAGAGTTGAGAAAGCTGTCAGCAATGTGCCTGGAGTGGAAAGCTGTTCGGTAAGTCTTCTTACTAATTCAATGGGTGTTGAGGGAACTGCAACCCCAGATGTAATCATTAAAGCTGTGGAAGCTGCGGGATATGGTGCATCAGTTAAGGGGGCAAAGAGCAGCAGTCCTTCAATGCAGGAGCAGGAAGATGCGCTGGCAGATAAGACAACCCCTGTTTTAAAGAAGAGATTAGCAGCTTCAGTTATATTTCTTGTTGTGCTTATGTATTTCAGCATGGGACATATGATGTGGGGCTGGCCGCTTCCGTCAGTACTTGAAGGAAATCATGTGGCTATGGGTCTTATACAAATGCTGCTTACAATAATAATAATGGTTATTAATCAGCATTTCTTCATAAGTGGTTTTAAGGGATTGTTACATCGTTCACCTAATATGGACACACTTGTTGCGCTTGGTTCAGGAGCAGCATTTGTGTGGAGTACATATGCACTTTTTGCCATGACAGACTGTCAGGTGAGAGGTGATATGGCCGGTGTAATGCACTATATGGATGAATTCTATTTTGAGTCAGCGGCTATGATTCTTACACTTATAACTGTAGGAAAAATGCTTGAAGCCCGCTCTAAGGGAAAGACAACAGATGCATTAAAGAGCCTTATGAAGCTTGCTGCCAAGACAGCAGTACTTTATGTTGATGGACAGGAAAAGTGCGTCCCTGTTGAACAGGTTATGACAGGAGATGTATTTGTTGTAAGACCAGGTGAGAATATACCTGTAGATGGTGTCGTCATTGAAGGAAACACCGCAGTTAATGAATCAGCACTTACAGGAGAGAGCATTCCTGTTGATAAACAGGAGGGAGATCAGGTAAGTGCAGCAACACTTAATACGTCGGGATATATAAAGTGCAGGGCGACAAGAGTCGGGGAAGATACAACACTTTCCAAGATAATACAGATGGTAAGTGATGCGGCTGCAACAAAAGCACCTATTGCAAAGATTGCTGATAAAGTTTCGGGAGTATTTGTGCCTGCGGTAATAATAATAGCAGTTATAACAATAGTAGTATGGCTGTTATGTGGCAAGGACTTAGGATTTGCACTTGCGAGAGGAATCTCAGTGCTTGTAATAAGCTGTCCTTGTGCGTTAGGGCTTGCAACTCCGGTTGCAATTATGGTTGGTAACGGAGTCGGAGCAAAGAACGGAATTATGTTCAAGACTGCTGTTTCTCTGGAACAGACAGGCAAGATGCAGACAGTTGCACTTGATAAGACTGGTACTATTACAGAGGGTGAGCCAAAGGTTACAGATATTATAACAGGTGATAGAATCCCACAAAATGAACTTATTGCTATAGCATATGGTCTTGAAAGAAAAAGTGAACATCCACTTGCAAAGGCAGTTGTTAATTATGTTGAAGAGAGTGGCGATAAGAATTCATTTGCAGAAGAAGTGACTGACTTTAAGGCAGTTGCTGGTAACGGGCTTAAGGGAATGCTTGATACAAATGTAGTGGCAGGTGGTAATCTTAAGTTCATTTCAGAATATTGTAATATCTCTGATGATTTAAGGAACAAGGCTGATGACTTATCATCAGAAGGGAAAACACCACTTTTCTTTGCAAGAAATAACAAGCTTCTTGGAATAATAGCTGTTGCGGATACTATCAAGAAAGACAGCCCAAAGGCTATCAGGGAACTTCAGAATATGGGAATCAGGGTTGTGATGATTACCGGAGATAATGAAAGAAGCGCGAAAGCAATAGGAAAGCTTGCCGGAGTTGATGAGGTTATTGCAGGTGTTCTTCCTGAAGGAAAAGAAAAAGAAATAGCAAGACTTAAGGAGCAGGGAAGTGTTATAATGGTAGGTGATGGCATTAATGATGCACCTGCACTTACAAGAGCTGATATAGGTATTGCAATTGGAGCCGGTACAGATGTTGCAATAGATGCGGCAGATATAGTTCTTATGAAGAACAGGTTATCAGATGTTCCTGCTGCTATAAGACTTTCAAAGAGAACACTTACCAACATACACGAGAATTTGTTCTGGGCATTCTTCTATAATTGTATAGGAATCCCACTTGCAGCAGGTGCGTGGATACCAGTATTTGGATGGACACTTAATCCAATGTTTGGTGCAGCAGCTATGAGCTTATCAAGCTTCTGTGTAGTAACTAATGCATTAAGACTTAATCTTATAAAGATATATGATACAGGAAAAGACCACATTTATAAGAAAAAGTCTAGCAAAAATAAAAATAAAACGACAAAAGGAGATAAAACTATGACAAAGACTATGAATATTGAGGGTATGATGTGTGGACACTGTGAAGCTGCAGTTAAGAAGGCACTTGAGGCTGTTGATGGTGTAACAGAGGCAGTTGTAAGCCATGAGAATGGAACAGCAGTTGTTACACTTTCTAAGGAAGTTGATAACGATGTATTAAAAAAAGCTGTAGAGGATAAAGATTACAAAGTAACAGCAGTTAAGTAAGAAATATAATGAATAAGAATAAAGCTATAAGCTGCAAATGTATGTGATACATTTTAAGGTATGGAAAGCCCTACGTGATACAAAAGTGTCGTGCGGGGCTTTTTCAGTGCAGGGTAATTTTTATAACTGATAGTTGAGTAAGCTGTTTAATAATGTTAATATTATGTATATAGATTATGGGTATGGGAGATATGGGAATATGAATATTATGTATCTGTCTCTTTATGGAGTTGCAGCTGTGGTGCTTGCCGTGGTGTTTATAAGAACATGTCTTGAGCGGGATAAGATGACACGGATAGTGTGTCTTACAGAGATGCTTGCTCTCATATGCGTTGTGACATATTCGGTCAATTTTATCACAGATAATTACATGGCAATGTCGGTGGCAACAAGCATAATGATGGCAGCACAGGATTTTGCACTCGTTGCACTTTTAACGTATACAGGCATATTTACAAGGCTTGCAAACAGGATAACCAGAACTGCAGTTGTTTTGTGCATATTTGCGGCAATGGTTGATTCAGTTGTATTTATAATTAATATATTTAATGAAACGGCATTGAAATATAGTCTTAACAAATGTGGAGGAGTCTATGTTCTCGGCTATGAAGGCGAGTTTTGGTTTGGTATTCATGCGATTATGAATATGGTTATTGTAGCATTTATAATTGCACTGCTTATTATCAAATGCATACGTATTCCATCAGCGTATTGGGGAAGATATATATTTACGGCTGCCGGGCTTATTGTTATAATTGCTTTTAAATATATATTCATCATGAAAGCTGTTGACTTAAGGTTTGACATATCAATTTTTCTATATGCACTTATGGGAACAATGGTGTACTGGAATACTTTCTGGTATTCTAAGAAAAATATGCTTACAGTTACACATGAAATGATAATTGAACATATGCAGATTCCTGTAGTACTGTTTGATTATGAGGGAATTCTTGCAGATTTTAATTCTTCAATGAAGGATGTTGCAGGTAATCTTGAATACGATAACAGGGAACAGAATATTGAGTGGTTTGTCAGGGAGAATGACCTGCCTGTTAAACCTGGAGAGGATACATTTGAATGGAAGCATAATGACAGAATATATGACTGCAGGATTGAGAGACTTTCAGATGAAAAAAACCGACTGCTGGGTACTATTATTGTTATGCAGGATGTGTCGGAGTTAAAGAAGGCTTATGCTGAACTTGAAAATATGGTTATTTATGACCAGCTTACAGGAGTTTACAGCATGTACAGCTTTATGGAGCATTGTAAACAGTATGATGAATATAATGGCAGTGTTGCTGTAGTTGTCTGCGATATTAATCATTTGTCAGATATTAATATACAGTATGGACAGAAAGCAGGTAACCAGGCACTTATAAATGTGGCTGGTGTGCTTAAGAAGATACTTATGGACAGAGCATATATTGCAAGAATTAATGAAGGTGATTTTGTTGCAGTAATGAAGAATGTCACGGATGCAGAGGCTGATAAAACATTTGAACAGATAAAGCGAACAGTAGAAAAAGAGTGCAATAATGGAAAGCTTGGTGTTACTATAGAATATGGTATTGCTATGAGAAAAGCTTCTAACAGATGGATAATGGATATTGTTCATGAAGCGGTTAATGATATGAGAGACAGGAAAGGCAGATAATACACATGAAGTTTGATGGTGTTAAAAAAGTTGATGAAGGAAGGTTTATCAGCAGATACGATCTCTATTATACAACTGAGGATGACAAGAAAAAGGTCTACGAGATTATAAGCAGAAACAAGGATATAAAGACGCTAGAAGATATAAGAAATGAAAAGACTGACGGAGTTGTTATTGTTGCAACTGATGAAGCAGATGAACATATTCTGATTAATAAAGAATATAGAATGTCAGTAGGAGATTATGTGTATAATTTTCCGGCAGGGCTTATTGATGAAGGTGAGACTCCTGAAGTGGCGGCGAAGCGTGAGCTTAAGGAAGAGACAGGGCTTGACCTTATTGTAATTGAAGACAAGCTTTATGACAGCTACAGTGCAATAGGATTTTCCAATGAGACAAATGCTGTGGTTATCGGAAAAGCATCTGGAGATTTTTCGCCAAGCACTTCAACGTTTGAGGAGATTTCGGCGGCATGGTATTCAAAACAGGAAGTAAAAGAGCTTCTTAAGGATAATCATTTTGCAGCGAGAACACAGGCATTTTGCTATATGTGGGCGAGAAATAAATAATAAAGAGGCAGGATATGTTTAGAGGAAAAAGAATAATTTCAGGAATTATGCTGGTGCTTATGCTGGTTAGTTTTATTGGATGTAAAAAGACTTCCAAAGCAGCAACATTTACATATGAGGAGAATGCTGCCGGTAATATAGTTATAACTGGACTTACTGATAAGGGAAGAGCAGATGCAAAGGTTATTGTGCCAGCTAAGATTGATGGCAAGAAGGTTGATGGAATAGGCAGTGGTGTATTCCGTGATGATACGACTGTTACTGATGTTGTTATATCAGATGGGATAAGTTATATAGCTGAAAATGTATTCTTAAGCTGCTATAATCTTAAAACAATTGAGATTCCGGAATCAGTTAATTCTATTGGAACTAATGCATTTACAGATACACAGTGGGAGTATGACCAGCTTGCAGATAACGATGAGATTATTGTTAATGGTGTGTTATGCAAGATAAGCATAGATAGTGGAACGTATAATATTCCGGATGGTGTAAGGACAATTGCTTCGGGAGTATTTTATAATAAAGATGGTCTTACACAAATAAATATTCCTGACAGTGTGGAAGTAATTGGGGCATATGCATTTGCTGGCTGCAAGGGACTTAAGGAAGTTAAACTGCCTTCAGGCATTAAAAGAATTGAGTATGGAGCATTTTCTGATATGAATATCAGTGAGATTGTTGTGCCAAAGTCAGTAGATTATATAGGAAATGAAGCATTTGAAGGAATTGAGAATGTCGTAAAACGATAAGGAGGATGGCTTATGATAAAGAAGAAAAGCAATTCTTTTCTATCATGTGATAGAAAGACGTCTGTTAATGTTGTTATTTGGTGTCCCGATGAGACAGAATATGACGAGCCTGTTGCGGTATTGCAGATATGTCATGGGATGATTGAGTATATTGACAGATACGACGGATTTTAGCGGGACACGGGATCTATGTCCTTGGAAATGATCATCTTGGACACGGAAAGTCAGTATGCACGGATGATGATCTGGGATTTTTTAAAGATAAGAATCCGGGAGAGGCACTTGCAAAGGATGCACATCATCTTACAGTTCTTATCAAGAAAATGTATCCTGGTATTCCATATTATCTTGCAGGACACAGCATGGGGTCGTTTGTTACAAGAAGATATATATGTGATTACGGATATGAACTTGATGGAGTTATTGTAATGGGAACAGGACACCAGCCGGCACCAATGGTTTTTGCCGGAAAGGTGCTTGCTGATGTAGTAAGACTTATAAAGGGGGACCGTTACAGAAGCAGACTGATATCTAAGATTATGTTTGGTAATTATAACAAGCGTATAAAGAATGTAAGAACAGTCAATGACTGGCTGACAAGAGATGAAGCGGTTGTTGATGAATACAATGCCGGAAAACTGACAACATTTCTGTTTACGGTTAATGGTTACAGAGGACTTATGAATATGATTCTGTATGTAAGAAAGCCGCGCAACATAGAAAGAATTCCTAAGAATCTGCCAATGCTTATGATATCAGGACTTGATGATCCTGTGGGAGAATACGGCAAGGGCGTTTACAGGGCATATAATTCGTATCATGGTCACATTGATGATATTGATTTAAGACTTTACGAGGATTGCAGGCATGAGTTGTGCAATGAACTTAATAAAGAAGAAATATATGAAGAAATATATGGCTGGATTATGAACCATATGAGTAAGTAGGTTAATAAAAGCGGAATGGAAGTTTCAAACCATTCCGCTTAATTCTTTATTGATTATAATCTGATAGTGGTGTACTTAGGAATGCAAGCAATTCCTAATGCGTAAGGCCCTGTATGGCAGCCTGAGATAATACTGATTCTTGTCTTGAAATCTTCGCGTCTTTCGAGAAGCTTCACACCAAGCTGTGCTTCAACATCATCTCTGTATTTCTCAGCTTCTTCCAGATTAGTACAGTAGCCAACAGTGATATCCCAGTTTTCAATCGGCATTCCCTTTGATTCGATGTATTTCTGAATCATGTCAATAACATTAGATTTACCTTTGTTTCTTGTTCGTGTAAATCCACCAAGCCCAATTTCTCCTTCTTTCATAACGATGATAGGACGGAGACTTAATTTGCTTGTGATTGTAATTGCAGTCTTGGCAAGACGTCCGCCTTTACTTAAGTATTCAAGTGATTCTGTTGTAAACATTATTCGGCCATCGTTTCTTAAAGCTTCAAGAACTTTGATTGTATCCTCATATGAATACCCTGCTTTTCTCATCTGGAGAGCCTGATATATGAAGAGTGAAAATGATGCTGAATTAAGCAGTGAATTAATAACTGTAACTTTAGCATCAGGATGATCTTCTAATATAATGTCCTTAGCTGTGCAGGCTGAGTTATAAGATCCTGAGAAGTATGATGTAATTGTACATACAATAGCAGGTCTGCCAGCTTCCACACTTGGCATAATAGCATCAACAAAATCCTGCACACTTGGAAGAGATGACTTAGGAAATGCGCCTTCGTCTGTCATTCTTCTGTAGAATTCATCATGAGTAATGTCATATTGTTCTTTAAGATAATTAACACCATCAAAAGTTGTGTAGAGCGGTACAAGTTTAAGATTGTGTGTCTCTGCATATTCTCTAACAATATCGCAGGCTGAATCAGTGATTATATCAAACATAATATATATTATCCTCCGCGTTGTAAAAACGATTTGTTTTGTTAATTGAGATGATAACACATAGTTTTCAAAACCACAATACATTAATATTAATATTTTATAAAATATAAGTTTGTAAAATTAAAAAATTGTTGTATAATCAATTCGTATGTATATTTTTTCGAGTGGAGGAAATAATTAATGAAGGTATGTGCATTTCTTACAGATGGTTTTGAAACGGTAGAAGCACTTGCAGTTGTAGATATATTAAGAAGAGCGGATATTAAGACTGATATGATATCAATAACAGGTGACATTAATGTTAAAAGTGCTCAGGGGGTAATTGTTCAGGCTGATGAGCTTTTAGATGAATATGTATTTGAAGGAGATGAGCTGTTATTCCTTCCAGGTGGTCCGGGTCATAAGTCATATTATGATTGCAAGGATTTACTGGAACTTCTTAAAGAATACAATAAGAAGAATAACAGAATTGCAGCCATATGTGCAGCACCTTCAATTCTTGGAAATCTTGGATTACTTGAAGGAAAGAAGGCAATGGCATTCCCAGGCTTTGAAATGCAGTTAACGGGGGCAGTTATAATAACAGCACCGGAGAGGGTAGTTACAGATGGTAACATTACAACATCGAGAGGAATGGGTACATCACTAGATTTAGGACTCGAGCTTGTAAGACTTATTAAGGGAGAAGAACTTGCAGAGCAATTAAGGACTTCAACACAATATATATAATAAGTTTATTTTATGCGAGAGGAACTTTTAAAGATGAAATATGATAATTATGATGAGGATGCAATACGTCGCAGCAGAAAAAGAAAATCACAGTTGATGAAGAAGAAAAGACAGAAGATTTTAAGAAGAAGACTTATTATGATGGCAGCTGTGACATTTTTAATAGTGCTTGCAGTAGTTATTGTGAATGTAACATTGGGGCTGAAAAAAACATTAGGTCAAAAAGCAGCATTTGCTTCTGATATAACAGATGAGACACAATCAGAGATACTGATGCCAACAGAAGCACCAACAGAACCGCCTCTTATATATGCACAGATGGCAGAAGATTATCAGGATTTGTCAACTGATGCACAGATAGCGTCGCCTTATGCAGCATTACTCGATGTCAATAATCATAGAATAATAGCAGGTAAGCTTGCTGATACTAAGATATATCCAGCTTCAATGACTAAGGTAATGACACTTATTGTTGTATCAGAGAATATAGATAAGATGCCAAAGACTTATACATTTGGATTTGAGATGCTTAACAGACTTTATAGGGAAGAAGCGTCTGTTGCAGGATTCCTTGAAGGTGAGACAGTAGATGTTGAAGATCTTATGTATGGACTTGTGCTTCCATCAGGAGCTGATGCAGCCGAGGCACTTGCCATAATGGTTGCAGGTTCTAATGAAGAATTTGCAAAGCTTATGAATGAAAAATGTAAAGAACTTGGACTTAAGTATACACATTTTACTAATCCGACAGGATTATATGATGAGGAACAGTATACAACTCCATCAGAGATGGCAATGATTATGGAATATGCCATGAAAGATGAGACCAGAGCCAAAGTACTTGGAACATATCAGTATAAGACTAAAGCAACAGAACAGCATCCGGAAGGAATACCGCTTACAAGTACAATGTATTCAAGAATATATGGTAATGAAGCACCTGGAGTACTCGTAAAAGGTGGTAAGACAGGATTTACCAATGAAGCAGGAAGCTGCCTTGTAAGTTATGCTGTAACTAATAAAGGTAATGCGTATGTTTTCTGCACTGGAGGAGCAACATACAGATGGGCACCTGTATATGATGAGATATATGTATATAAGAATATAATTCCGGCGTCAGCCAAAGATTTAGAAACAGAAACAACGAAAATGTCTCCTAATAATTAGCAACCAGAATATGTCATAATAATTAGTATTAACGGACACATAATAACATCAAGACGTTAAGTTATGGCGCCATAACTTTTCGGCTTAAACCTAAAAATGTGTTTAATAAGGAGGCTTATTATGGCTAAATCAACAAGTTCTAATTATAAGACTAAGAAGGAAGCACAGAATGCACTTGACAGATTCAAGATGGAGGTTGCTTCAGAAATTGGTGTTAACTTAAAGGATGGTTACAATGGAGACCTCACATCAGCAGAAGCTGGTTCAGTTGGTGGTAACATGGTAAAAGAGATGATCAGAAGACAGGAAGAGCAGATGAGCGGTAAGTAATTGCGGGATGCTCACAACTGAATACGAATTATCTTAAGTGATAAATGGGCTGTAATCCGAATGTTTATTAGTAAATATAAGGTTTGCAGCCCTATCTTTTATTTTTTTAAAATAGTACTGGTAATCTAAAAACAGTTGTGTTATAATTCGTGGGTATGTTGTACGATAGTAACAATACATAGTTCATAGGAGGATTAATTTATAATGAGTTTCACAGTTGAGAATTTAGAAGAGAAGAATATGGTTAAACTTGTTATTGAGTCTACTGCTGAGGAATTTGAGGCAGGTCTTAATACTGCATATAATAAGAATAAGAGCAAGATCAGCCTTCCTGGTTTCAGAAAAGGTAAAGCACCTAGAAAGATGATTGAGAAGATGTACGGTGCAGAAGTGTTCTACGAAGATGCTGCTAATTCAATTATTCCAGATGCTTATGCTAAGGCTGCTGATGAGTGTGGTCTTGAGCTTGTTTCTCAGCCAAAGATTAATGTAACACAGTTAGAGGCTGGAAAGCCATTCATTTTTGAAGCTGTTGTAGCTACTAAGCCAGAAGTTGAGCTTGGACAGTACAAGGGCGTTGAAGTAACTAAGGCTGATACAGAAGCAACAGATGCTGATGTAGAAGAAGAATTAAAGAGAGTTCAGGAGCAGAATTCAAGAACAGTAGCTGTAACAGACAGAGCAGTTAAGGATGGCGATAATACAGTTATTGATTTCGAAGGATTTGTTGACGGTGTTGCATTCGAAGGTGGAAAGGGAACAGATTACCCACTTACAATCGGATCTCATTCTTTCATTGACACATTTGAAGATCAGATTATCGGTATGAATATCGGTGATGAGAAAGAAATCAATGTTACATTCCCAGAAGAGTATCATGTAGATGATCTTAAGGGTAAGCCAGCTATGTTTAAGGTTTCTGTTAAGGAAATCAAGGAGAAGCAGCTTCCAGAGCTTAATGATGAATTCGCTCAGGATGTATCTGATTTTGATACAATTGCTGAATATAAGGATGATTTAAAGAACAAGATTGCTGACAGAAAGTCAAGAGAAGCTAAGGCTAAGCAGGAAGACGAAGCAATCGCTAAGATTATCGAAGACTCTAAGATGGATATTCCAGATGCTATGGTTGACACACAGGTTAACAGAATGGTTGAGGATTTTGCACAGAGATTACAGCAGCAGGGCTTATCAGTTGAGCAGTACTTCCAGTACACAGGAATGACTGCAGACAAGATTATGGAAGAGATGAAGCCAGAAGCTGTTAAGAGAATTCAGTCAAGACTTGTTCTTGAGGCAGTTGTTAAGGCTGAGAATATTGAGACTTCAGAAGAAGACTTTGAAGCAGAGTTAAAGAAGATGGCTGAGACTTACAAGATGGAACTTGATCAGATTAAGGAATTCATGGGCGACTATGAGAAGAAGCAGATTAAGGAAGATCTTGCAATCCAGAAGGCTATAGAAGTTATTACAGGATCAGTTGTTGAAAAATAATTGAGGTTGTAAGAAACATTTTAGTATATTGGAGGTTGTGTAATGAGTTTTGTACCTTATGTCATTGAACAGAACAGCAGAGGCGAAAGATCATATGATATATATTCACGTCTGCTTAAAGACAGAATTATATTCTTAGGAGAAGAGGTAACAGATGTCTCTGCTAATCTTGTAGTAGCACAGATGTTATTCCTTGAGGCAGAAGATCCAGGCAAGGATATACATTTCTACATTAACAGCCCGGGAGGATCAGTATCAGCAGGTTTTGCTATATATGATACAATGCAGTACATCAAGTGTGATGTTTCTACAATCTGTATTGGTATGGCTGCAAGTATGGGTGCATTCCTTCTTTCAGGCGGTGCCAAGGGAAAGCGACTTGCTCTTCCTAATGCAGAGATTATGATTCACCAGCCATCAGGCGGTGCAAGAGGTCAGGAAACTGAGATCAGAATCGTTGCTGAGAATATACTTAAGACAAGAAATAAGTTAAACGAAATACTGGCAGCTAATACTGGCAAGTCAGTTGAAGAGATTTCACGCGACACAGAGAGAGATAACTATATGACAGCACAGGAAGCTGTTGCATATGGACTTATCGACAGTGTTGTAGAGAAGAGATAATAATTGCTTATGATAAGGAAGATGCCTGCAGATAATACATTTGCAGGTGTCTCCCTTGTTTTTGTGTGATAAGCGAACCTTTATTTAAAGGATTTATAGTGATTTGGAGGATAGTATGGCAGGCAGAAATATTGACGAGAAGCTTAGATGCTCATTCTGTAATAAGACACAGGATCAGGTTAAAAAGCTGATTGCAGGACATAATGGCGTTTACATTTGTGATGAATGTGTAGAAATATGCAGCGATATCCTTGATGAAGAGTTTGAAACTGAGACAGATGCAAAAGAAGTGGTTGATGGAATGAATATCAACCTGCTTAAGCCGAAGCAGATAAAAGAATTCCTTGATGATTATGTTATAGGACAGGATGATGCAAAGAAGGTACTTGCTGTTGCTGTATATAATCATTATAAGAGAATAATGTCACAGGCTGATCTGGATGTAGAGTTACAGAAGAGTAATATTCTTATGCTTGGACCAACAGGTTCAGGAAAAACATTCCTTGCACAGAACCTTGCAAGACTTCTTAATGTACCTTTTGCAATTGCTGATGCGACAACTCTTACAGAAGCCGGATATGTAGGCGAGGATGTTGAGAATATCCTATTAAAGCTTATTCAGGCTGCAGATTATGATGTTGAAAAAGCTCAATATGGTATTATATATATTGATGAAATAGATAAGATTACTAAGAAGTCAGAAAATGTTTCTATAACAAGAGATGTATCTGGAGAGGGTGTACAGCAGGCTCTTCTTAAGATATTAGAGGGAACAATAGCATCAGTTCCACCACAGGGAGGAAGAAAGCATCCACAGCAGGAGCTTATTCCAATTGATACAACCAATATTCTTTTCATATGTGGCGGTGCATTTGACGGACTTGAGAAGATTATTGAATCAAGAATGGATAAGAGTTCAATTGGTTTCAACTCTGAACTTAAGGAAAAGAGTAATGATGATATAGGTGAGATGTTCCATAAGGCACTTCCACAGGATCTTATCAAATTCGGTCTTATTCCTGAGTTTGTAGGCCGAGTTCCAGTTGTTGTTTCATTAGATTCGCTTGACGAGGAAGCACTTGTGAGAATTCTAAAAGAACCTAAGAATGCTATCATAAAGCAGTATCAGGCACTTTTTGGACTTGATGAGGTAGCACTTGAGTTTACGGATGAAGCTGTTGAGGCAGTAGCACATAAGAGCTTTGAGAGAAAGACAGGAGCAAGAGGCTTACGTTCAATCTTAGAATCAGTCATGAATGAAGTAATGTATGAGATTCCGTCAGATGAAACAATATCAAAATGTATAATAACTAAGGAAGCTGTAGAAGGAAACGCAAAGCCTCTGTTAGAATACAGAACAGATGCTGTTAAAAAAGCACAGTAATGAAATTAATTCAGGCGGGCTGTTCATGATGGACGGTCCGTTTTTTTAGATAGAGAGGAATATATGAGTAACAAATATGATAGACATTATCCAGCTATTCCATTAAGAAATGTCACTGTTTTTCCTGGGATGGTAATGCACTTTGACGTGAGCAGAAAGAAGTCTGTAAAAGCTGTAGAAGCAAGTATGGCAGCTGATGAACTTATATATCTTGTAACACAGAGAGATTCGCAGGTAAGCGAACCAGGGATAGCAGATTTATATACAGTAGGAACAATTGCTAAGATAAAACAGATAATAAAGATGCCAGGCAAAATTTTAAGGGTTCAGGTAGAGGGGCTTGAAAAGGCACTTGTAAATAGATTTGAAGAAGCGTCGGGAATGATGCTTGCTGATGTAAGTGTTATGCAAGGATTTGATAAGCCTGATAAAATGGTGTCGAGAGCTATAATTGTAGGTATGAGAGAACTATTGACACAGTATGCACATGTTAATCCGAAGTTTGCAAAGGATACAGTCAAGAGATGGCTTTCTTATAGTGATGCAGAAAAGCTGATGATGGAATTTGCTCAGGAATTTATGATGGATTTTGATAAAAGACAGCAGTTTCTTGAGGCAGAAGACTATGAGCAGATGTATACATTTGCTGCAACATTACTTGTAAATGAGATAAATGCTTATACTATTAAAGAAGAACTTGGCAATATTGTAAGAGAAAGAGTAGATAAGAACCAGAAGGATTACATATTAAGAGAAGAACTTGCAGCAATTAATGAAGAACTTGATGGAGGAACCATAACAGAGGCGGAAGAATATGAGGCGGACGTTGAAAAGCTTGATTCACCACAGTATGTAAAGGATAAGCTAAAAAGGGAGATTAAGAGACTGAAATCACTTGCTGGTAATAATGCTGAGGCCAATGTTGAGAGAACATATATAGAGACATGTCTTGAACTACCATGGAATGTGTCGACTGAAGATAACAAAGATATAGATAATGCTGCAAAAGTGCTTGATTCGGACCACTATGGAATGAAAGATATTAAGGAAAGAATTCTGGAATCACTTGCGGTAAGAAACATAACAGGAAGTGGAAAAGCACCTGTCATATGTCTTGCAGGACCTCCGGGAACAGGTAAGACATCTATAGCAAGATCAGTTGCAAAGGCACTTGGCAAGGAGTATGTCAGAATCTGTCTGGGTGGTGTAAGAGATGAGGCTGAGATAAGAGGACATAGAAAAACATATATTGGAGCTATGCCTGGAAGAATTATTGAGGGACTTAAGAATGCCGGAGTTAATAATCCTCTCATGCTTCTTGATGAGATAGATAAGATAAGCAGTGATTATAAGGGTGATACATCAGCAGCACTTCTTGAAGTGTTAGACAGCGAACAGAATGTTAATTTTGTTGACCACTATATAGAGATGCCGGTTGATTTGTCACATGTGCTTTTTATAGCAACAGCTAATGATCTGTCTAATATAAGCCGTCCATTGCTTGACAGAATGGAAATTATTGAAGTTGGTTCATACACAGCTAATGAAAAGTTTCATATTGCTAAGGAACACCTTATTAAGAAACAGATTAAAGAGAATGGTCTGCTTGTATCTGATGTAAAGTTCACTGATAAAGTTATAAGAACAGTTATTAATTCGTATACAAGAGAAGCTGGTGTGAGAGGTCTTGAAAGGCAGATTGCAAAGATTGTAAGAAAAGCGGTTAGAGAATTATACAAAGCCGGAGTGTTCACATCTGATGGAACAAGAGATAAGACTGTAAAGAAAACAGTTAATATATCTGATAAGAATATTACAGATTATCTTGGAAAAGTTAAATACAGACCAGACAAAAAGAATGCAAAGGGTGAAGTTGGTATAGTAAGAGGGCTTGCATGGACACAGGCAGGAGGAGATACTCTTGAGATAGAGGTTATAACAATGCCGGGCAAAGGCGAGTTCAAGCTTACAGGTAACATGGGTGATGTAATGAAAGAATCAGCAAGCATAGCTGTTTCTTATATCAGATCAGTAACAGAAAAAGGCAGATATAAAGTGGATGCTGAATATTTCCAGAATCATGCATTCCATCTTCATATACCAGAGGGTGCAACTCCGAAAGACGGACCTTCTGCTGGCATTACAATGGCAACGGCAGTATTGTCTGCGGTTACTGGAATTCCTGTAAGAGCAGATGTTGCAATGACTGGAGAGCTTACATTAAGAGGTAAAGTACTTCCAATAGGAGGTCTTAAAGAAAAGCTTCTTGCAAGTAAGACAGCGGGCATAACAAATGTTTTTGTACCCCGGGATAACAGGTCTGATGTAGAGGAACTTGACACAGAGATAACTGAAGGGATGAATATAATATATGTTAATAATGCTATAGAAGTATTTGCACAGGCATTAATGCGTTAAATGAAAGGAGCAGCGGATTATGGTTATAAAAAAAGTTAATCTGGATATAGTAGTCGGAGTTACAAGTACACTTCCTGAGACTTCATTCCCTGAGGTTGCATTTGCAGGTAAGTCAAATGTTGGTAAATCATCGCTTATTAATGCATTAATGAACAGAAAATCATATGCAAGAACGTCATCACAGCCAGGTAAGACACAGACTATTAATTTCTACAATATTAATGACAGTATGTATCTTGTTGACCTTCCGGGTTATGGATATGCTAATGTAAGCCCTGCTGTTAAGGCAAAATGGGGTAAGATGATTGAGAAATATTTAAGAAAGAGCAGCCAGTTAAAGCAAGTGTTCTTGTTGATAGATATCCGTCATGACCCATCTGATAATGACAGAATGATGTATGACTGGATTGTAAATAACGGTTACAGACCTGTAATTGTTGCAACAAAGCTGGATAAGATTAAGAGAAGCCAGATAAGCAAACAGGTGAAAGCTGTAAGAACAGGACTTGGATTAAGGCAGGAAGATATTCTTATTCCTTTTTCATCACAGACTAAGCAGGGACTTAAAGAATTATGGCAGCTTATAGATTCATATGTACTGCCACAGGAAGAAGCGGCAGATAATGAGTAAATAAAAAGCTTTCTGACAGGCATATACACCTGTCGGAAAGCTTTTTTACATAAGTTTACGAACGATATAATCATATACTTCCTGACTGTTTTCACGCCATCTTGCACATATTATCTCTGCCTGTTCTTCAACTGGAACATTAAGGTTAAGTTCAATAAGAGTTGTGTCGCCTTCTTTTAGCTGACAATGTGCAATATAATTACCATTAGACAGCTTGTAGCAGTCAGTTACAGTTCCGGCTTCATTCTTTAATTCGTATTTGTTATCAAACAGATAGGTCTCTATATCATCACGTATGGCAGTTGATATCTTGGTGTAGAAAAATGCAATAGTTTCTTCACCTTCTTTAGTGAGAGTATAATGTGTGCTGCTCTGATGCGAGTAGCCTCTAATAAAGCCGTCCTCAACCAGAGAGTTGATGGTTTCCTGGAAAGTGAAATAATCCGTGTACTGCTTATCTAACATGAAAGATGAAAGCTGTGTGTTTGATAATGGAAAATTCACTTTGCTCAGCATATATAAAATCATTAATTTGTACAATGTGGTTGAGTCAGTGTTCATAAATCGTTTCCTTGATAAATCATATTTTCTTTGAGGTAATGAGAGAGTGTGTTGAGAACTCTCTTTTTGTCAGCTGTCCATAAAGGTGCAGCAAGAATATTCTTGGGTCCGTCACCGGTAAGTCTGTGTATTACCATATCTTTTGGCAATACAGGAAGTATAGCTCCTATTGCGGCAAGGTATTCATCCATAGTAAGAGCTTTGAATAATCCTTTACAATAATCATTGTAAAGGTCAGTATCTTTTAAAATGTGCAATAAAGAAATCTTGATTCCTGATGCACCACTGTCTGATATATAGCGGGCAGTAGCAATATAATCGCTTATTGTCTCATGTGGAAGACCGATTATCATATGAACAACCGGTGCAATTCCTATGGAAAGAAGATTGCTTACGGCTTCATCATATACGGATAAAGGATATCCTCTGCGTATATAGTCGGCAGTTGAATTATTAATTGTCTGTAATCCTAATTCAATCCATACAGGCTTGATGCGATTGAGTTCATCAAGAAGCTTTAGGACGTCATCACCGAGACAATCCGGTCTTGTTGCGATAGACAAGATACGGATATCGTCTCTTAGTATTACAGGCATAAAAAGTTCGCGCAGATATCCGGCATCAGCATATGTGTTAGTAAATGATTGAAAATATGCAATATATTCACTGCCGGAATATTTATTAGATATCAAAGTCTTAGCTTTGTCAATATCTTTAACGGCAAAATCACCGGAACCATGACCACTGCAGAATATACAGCCTGTTGTACCTAACTTTCCGTCTCTGTTAGGACAGGTCATGTTTCCGGAAAGACTTAATTTATATAGTTTCTTACCATAAGTGTCTTTAAGATATTCGCTTACAGAATAATAATATGGAAGCATAATTACTTCTCAATATGGTCAATTACGGCTTTGCTTACAACATCAGCAACTCTTGGGTCAAATGCTTCAGGAAGGATATTGACATCACTTACTTCGTCATCTGGAACAAGGTTAGCAATTGCAAGTGCAGCAGCAAGCTTCATATCTTCAGTTATCTGTCTTGCACGGCCTTCAAGAGCACCCTTGAAGATACCAGGGAATGCAATAACATTATTAACCTGGTTAGGGAAATCAGAACGTCCTGTACCAACAACTTTTGCACCAGCTGCCTTGGCAACATCAGGCATAATCTCTGGAACAGGGTTAGCCATTGCAAATATAATTGCATCTTTATTCATAGTCTTGACCATATCGGCTGTAACAATATTAGGAGCAGAAACTCCGACAAATATATCTGCACCACGGAGTGCATCAGCTAAAGAACCAGTCTTGTTCTCAAGGTTAGTTACTTCCATCATTGACTGCTGCATCCAGTTAAGACCTTCTGAAGCCTTAGAAAGGATACCAGACTTATCACACATTGTTACATGCTTGAAACCATATGTAAGAAGAAGCTTTGTGATAGCAACTCCGGCAGAACCGGCACCGTTGACTACTACCTGGCAATCTTCTTTAGTCTTGCCTGTAACTTTAAGTCCATTAATAATACCTGCTAATACAACGATAGCTGTACCATGCTGGTCATCATGGAATACAGGTATGTCCAGAAGCTCTTTAAGTCTTGTCTCGATTTCAAAACATCTTGGAGCTGATATATCTTCAAGATTGATACCGCCAAATGCAGGTGCAATATTAACTACTGTTTTGATGATTTCTTCAGTGTCCTGTGTATCAAGGCAGACAGGTACAGCGTTAACGTTACCAAATTCTTTGAAAAGAACAGCTTTTCCTTCCATAACAGGCATAGCGGCATGAGCACCGATATTACCAAGTCCAAGTACAGCACTTCCGTCAGATACGACAGCGATAGTGTTAGACTTGATAGTGTACTTATAAGCTGCTTCTTTGTCCTTGGCAATAACCTTGCAAGGTTCTGCTACACCAGGAGTATAAGCAAGAGCAAGATCTTCTCTTGTCTGAATCTTCATTTTAGGAGTTGTTTCAAATTTACCATTCCACTCTTCATGGAGCTGTAAGGCTTTCTCTGCATTAGTCATGATATCTAATCTTCCTTTCAATAATTAGTGCTTTTAACAGCATTATATATAATAACATATTGCTCTGACTAAAAAAAGCATTTTTAGTCTTTTCTTTTAGAATAATACGTTGTATAATTAATTTATCTTTGATGCGATTTCTGCATCATTTCCCATTAAACTATGACTAATAACAGAGGTGGATTATATGAAGGCAAAGTTAGAAACATTGTCAGTTAGTGTATTACGCGAATTTGCGAAGGACAAGAATATAAAAAATATATCAACAATGAGAAAGAGTGAACTTATTGATGCGATTATTGCTGCAGCAGAAGGAGAAGAAAAGAAAGAGCCGGCAGAAGTTGAAGCTGTTGTTTCTGAAGATGCTGGATCAGAGCATGATGTGGCAGGAATGTCGGATGAGTCACACCATAAGAGTGAGCAGTATGTTAAAGAAGATAAGAAAGATAATTATCATGCACAGCCAAGACAAGAGCATGATGCTCCATTAGCAGATGGAATACTTGAGGTTTTATCGGATGGTTATGGATTTATAAGATGTGAGAACTTTCTTCCGGGAGAGAACGATGTATATGTTTCTCCATCACAGATAAGAAAGTTTAATCTAAAGACAGGTGATATTATTCAGGGACCTAAGAGAATGAAAACATCTGGTGAGAAATTTTCAGCCCTTATGTATCTGGAAAGTGTTAATGGAAAAGATCCTTCTGTTGCACAGAAAAGACCGGCATTTGAAAGCCTTACGCCAATTTTTCCTAATGAAAGAATTCATCTTGAAAAGAATTCAAGTACAGTGGCAATGAGAATGGTTGATCTTATATCACCAATAGGTAAAGGTCAGCGAGGAATGATTGTTTCACAGCCAAAGTCTGGTAAGACAACACTTCTTAAGCAGATTGCCAATGCTGTAACTAAGAATAACCCTGAGATGCATCTTATAATTCTTCTTATTGATGAAAGACCTGAGGAAGTAACTGATATCAAGGAATCAATCGTGGGTGATAATGTTGAGGTTATATATTCAACATTTGATGAACTTCCAGAGAGACATAAGAGAGTGTCAGAGATGGTTATTGAAAGAGCCAAGAGACTTGTTGAACAGAAGACAGATGTAATAATTCTTCTTGACAGTATAACAAGACTTGCAAGAGCATATAATCTTACGGTTCAGGCAAGTGGACGTACACTTTCAGGTGGTCTTGACCCTGCAGCACTTCATATGCCTAAGAGATTCTTTGGCGCAGCAAGAAATATGCGCGAGGGTGGAAGTCTTACGATTCTTGCAACTGCTCTTGTTGAGACATGTTGTATACGAGGAATTTAAAGGTACAGGTAATATGGAACTTGTTCTTGACAGAAAGCTATCAGAAAAGAGAGTGTTCCCTGCAATTGATATAGCAAAATCAAGTACAAGAAGAGAAGATCTTCTTCTTAATAGTGAAGAGCAGGAAGCTGTTGATATAATGAGAAAAGCTCTTAATGGATTAAAGACAGATGAGGCGGCAGAGAGAATACTGGATCTTTTTGTTAAGACTAAGAATAATCAGGAACTTGTAAGAACAGTAGTTAAGAACCATTATATTTAAAATATATTTTCTTTTTATAACTCTTTTGAAAAAATGCTTGCATAACATGTCGCATCGTGATACAATATGAAAGCTGTTTATGACAGATAAAGAGGTCATTGTGTCTAATGCGCATAGATCCCATCGGGACAGAAAGGGAATCTAAGGCGGAATTCACAATTGTAATACTTAATAATTTGTAAAGAGGTGAAATCATGAGAGAAGGAATCCATCCAGATTACTATCAGGCAAAGGTTGTTTGCAACTGCGGTAACGAGTTCGTAACAGGTTCAACTAAGGAAGAAATCCACGTAGAAATCTGTTCAAAGTGCCATCCATTCTACACAGGACAGCAGAAGGCATCATCTACTCGCGGACGTATTGATAAGTTCAACAAGAAGTACGGAGTATCAAACAATTAATTTTGAAATTAAGGTTGAGGTTTTTCGGGACCTCAACTTTTTTTGAATGTATACAAAACATTTAAGAAAGGTATGGTGTAATATGAAGCCATCAGGAATTGGGGGACAGGCTGTAATTGAGGGTATTATGATGCGTAATAAGAATAAATATTCTATTGCAGTCAGAAAACCTGATAATGAAATTGAAGTTGTTGTCAAAGAAAGCAGAGATTTAACAGAAAAGCATCAGTGGCTCAATTTCCCTATAATAAGAGGAATTGTCAGTTTTGTTGATTCACTTGTTACAGGTATATCAACAATTAATTATTCAGCATCTTTTTATGATGATCCGGCAGAACAGGAGAAGACTAAGATTGATGAGGTTGGCAAGAATATTCTTAAGGATAAATTTGAATCGGTTTTAATGGCAGTAACGGTTATTTTGTCAATATTCTTTGCAATTGGATTGTTTATGGTTCTTCCATATCTTGCAGCCAGACTGGTATCAAAATACATAATTTCCAAGACACTTCTTAATTTCATAGAAGGCGTTGTGAGATTATTAATATTTGTTATATACATTTTACTTATATCCATGATGAAAGATATTAAAAGGACTTTCATGTATCATGGTGCTGAACACAAATGTATCAACTGCATTGAGAATGGTGCAAGACTTACACCAGAGAATGTAAAGAACAGTTCAAGATATCATAAGAGATGTGGAACAAGCTTCTTATTCTTTGTAATGTTTATAAGTATTGTGTTTTTTATATTTATAAGAGTTGATAATACGGCACTGCAGATACTTATAAGAATTCTGCTTATTCCTGTAATTGCAGGAGTTTCTTATGAGGTAATAAGATGGGCAGGAAAGAATGATAATGCATTTGTAAGAGTTTTGAGTAAACCGGGAATGTGGTTTCAGAAGCTTACTACAAGAGAGCCGGATATGGATATGATTGAAGTTGCCATAAGGGCAGTTGAGGAAGTATTTGACTGGAGACAGTTTATTGCTGAATATTATTCAGAAGCCGATAATCCGGTTGAAGCACTTGTGGCATCTGAGGCAGAACTTGCAATATCAGGAAGTCTTATTCATGGGAATGAAGAGACAAGAACTATTGATATAGAGGAACAGAAGTCAGAAGATAATCAGGAAACAGAACTTACCCCTGAACAAAAGTATTTACAGATGGGCAGGGAGATGGAATTTGGTATGGACGATACAGACAGGGAGTCATTTGCTTTTGTATATGAAGCAAGTGATGAATCAGAAAGTACTGTATATGATAATTCAAATGATTATAATGCTGATGATAAAGCAGAGGAACTTACAGAGGAAGAGGTAGTTGCGGGCTTTGAGTTTGAAACTGGAAAAGAGCCGGAAGAAGAGCAGTATCCTGAGGATGTTCCTATGTTTAAACAGAAAAGGCTGGAAGACAGATAATTATGATGACAATTCGAGAAGCAGTAAAATGGGGGGCAAAGCGACTTAGAGATAATAACGTCGATAATGCAGACCATGATAGTTTTGAATTATTATCTGCCATTAATGGTATGACAAGAACTTTTTATCTTGTGAATGGTGACAGCATGTTGTCAGAAGAGAATTTTCTGCTGTATGAAGAATATATTGATAAAAGGGCTGCGCATGTTCCACTACAGCATATTCTGGGAAAAGCATATTTCTATGGATATGAATTCGAAGTGAATGAAGATGTGCTTATACCAAGACCTGATACAGAAGTGCTTGTTGGTGAGGTAATCAAGGTTACAAGAAATGGTGATAATATTCTTGATATGTGTACAGGCTCAGGCTGCATTGGGATTACTCTTGCTAAGAAGTTTCCAGAAAGCAGGGTGCTTGGAGTAGATGTTTCTGAAAAGGCACTTAAAGTTGCACAGAAGAATAAGCATAATCTCGAGGCTGATAATATTGATTTTATGCTTAGTGATTTATTTGGCGAATTGGGTAATGATATTACATTTAATACAATAGTATCCAATCCACCATATATACCAACTAAGGTTATAGAAACTCTGCAGGATGAAGTCCGTTTACATGATCCTCTGCTTGCACTTGACGGAACAGAGGACGGACTTATGTTTTATAGGAAAATCACTGAGAAAGCACGAGAATATCTTAAGACAGACGGATACCTGTGTTATGAGATAGGAGCCGAACAGGCAGCAGATGTTTCTGAAATAATGAAGCAGGCTGGTTTAAGAGATATAACGGTTGTAAAAGACCTTGCTGGCCTTGACCGTGTTGTTATGGGCAGAAAGTAATTATATAGTTAGAGAGAGAAAGGAAAAGTGACACGTATGTTTGACAGACTTGAAGATACAGTCAACAGATATGAAGATATAACGGCTGAACTTGGTAATCCTGATGTGGTTAATGATCAGGAAAAGTTCAGAAAGCTTATGAAAGAACAGAGCAGTCTTGCACCACTTATAGAAACTTATACTGAGTATAAGAACTGTAAGAAGAATATTGAGGACAGTCTTGCTATTCTTGATGAAGAGACAGATGAAGAACTTAAAGAGATGGCGAAGGAAGAACTTAATGAATCTAAGGCAAGAGTAGAAGAATTAGAGCATGAATTAAAGATTCTTCTTTTACCTAAAGACCCTAATGATGATAAGGATATTGTTGTTGAAATCAGAGCGGGTGCAGGTGGAGAAGAGGCGGCACTTTTTGCAGCAGAGCTTTTCAGAATGTATGTACACTATGCACAGGCAAGAGGCTGGAAGGTTGAAGTATTAAGTGGCGATGAAACCGGTATTGGTGGAATGAAGGAAGTAGAATTCATGGTTAAGGGACAGGGAGCTTACTCTATTATGAAGTATGAATCTGGTGTACACAGAGTACAGAGAATCCCGGTAACTGAATCTAACGGACGAATACAGACTTCTACTGCTTCTGTAGCTGTTATGCCAGAGGCAGAAGAGGTTGATATCCACATTGATGAGAAGGACATCCGTATTGATGTTATGCGAGCGTCAGGTAATGGTGGACAGTGTGTCAATACAACTGATTCTGCTGTACGACTTACTCATTATCCAACAGGAATAGTTATTTATTCACAGACAGAGAAGTCACAGATACAGAATAAGGAGAAAGCATTTGCGCTTTTAAGAGCCAAGTTATATGACATTGAGACTCAGAAAGCACATGAAGCAGAGGCAGATGCAAGAAGAAGCCAGATTGGTACAGGTGACAGAGCTGAGAAGATAAGAACTTATAATTTCCCACAGGGAAGAGTAACAGACCACAGAATTGGTCTTACATTATATAAGCTTGACAAGATTATGGATGGAGACATCCAGGATATTATTGATGCATGTATCGCTGCCGACCAGGCTGCCAAGCTTGCTAAGATGGGCGAGGATTAATTGGTATTATGAAAAAGGATAGGAATTCTAATCCGGTTGCGCTGGTACCTATACTTGTTTTTCTTGTGTTGTATCTTGGAACCGGAATTATATTTGAATATGTCATGAAGATTCCAATGGGATTTTATAATGTACCAATTATTGTTGCATTTATGGCTGCAATATTAGTAGCGTGCATGCAGAATTCACAGCTTAAGTTTGATGAAAAGCTTGATGTAATGGCAAAAGGGTTGGCTGACAGGAACATTGTTACAATGCTTCTGATATTCATTACAGCCGGAATATTTGTCGGAGTTGTAGGAAGAAGCAGTGCAGAGAGTGTAGCTTATTTTATGTTAAGCATTATTCCTGCAAAGTTTGCAGTAGCGGTACTTTTTATTGTTGCCTGCTTTGTATCTACTGCAATGGGTACATCTGTTGGAACAATAACACTTATTACACCAATAGCGGTTGCGGTATCAGAAGCATCAGGATTTAGTATGGCATTATGTGTTGCATCTGTCATGGGTGGTGCAATGTTTGGAGACAATCTTTCTTTTATATCAGATACTACTATTGCAGCTTGTAATGGTCAGGGCTGTGCCATGAAAGACAAGTTCAGGGAGAATTTCTGGATAGCACTTCCGGCAGCAATTGTGACCCTTGTTATAATTCTTGTGCTTTCTTTTAGTACAGATATTCATGGTGAGATTGCACATTCATATAATCTTTTTCAGATTATTCCATATGTGCTTGTACTTGCGGGTGGAATTATTGGTGTAAATGTTTTTGTTGTACTTATAACAGGTATTATTTCGGGAATAGTTATTATGCTTGTTATGGGAGAGGTTACATTGGAGACTCTGCTTCTTAATATGGGAAGTGGTGCGTCAGGAATGTTTGAGACATGTATGGTTGCAGTTCTTGTATCTGTAATGTGTTCACTTATTAAAGAATATGGTGGATTTGATGCTTTACTTAATGGAATAAGAAGATTATTTAAAGGGAAAAAAGGCGGACAGCTTGGAATGGGACTTTTAGTTGGAACAATGGATATTGCTACAGCTAATAATACAGTTGCTATTGTAATGGCTAACCCTATTGCAAAAGAGATGGCTGATGATTATGATATTACTCCAAGAAAAGCGGCTTCGCTTCTTGATACATTTTCATGTATATTTCAAGGAATAATACCATATGGTGCTCAGATGCTGGTTGCCATATCAGCGGTTTCAGAGCTTGGATATAGCATTACAGCATTTCAGATTCTACCAAAGCTGTTTTATCCAATGTTTTTGTTTGTAAGTTCACTTATATGGATATATGTTATTCCTGAAGGAAAAAGTAAAACTAAAGCATAATAATGTACTGCCAAGAATATATAAGAAAGCTGAGTGTGAGGGGAAGTGTTAGTATGTCAGTCCGCGAACAGGTATTGATGAAAATAATCGCGAATCTTAGAAGACTCGGAATAGATATTTCTAATTCAAAATTCAAGGATAAAGATATAGAGAATGAAGTTGTTATGACCGTATATATAAAGGATGTAAGGGAATATATGGCGTGTTATGACTTCATAAGACTAGAACAGACACTTAATAATACACAGTGGTCTGCAGCGTTTACTTCAATTACAAGACTGGAACAGAATGCTAAAGAACTTGGAATTAACAGCTTTCTTAAACCATTCGAAGGAATAAGGGCGGCAGTGATTCAGAAAAATATTCGTTCGGCCTTGCAAAACCTTGCAGTTGTCAACAACAAGAAATCGCAGATATTAAAATGTTTAGGATAGCCCATATAGACTATCATTTTTACTTGAAATATTTATTAAAAAAGTGTAAAATACTTATAAAATCAATCAAGCGATTGGAGGCGTGAACAATGTTATTTCAACTTTATGGCAGCACAGCCATGACTCAGTTACTGGGTTGGGTGCTTGTGTTTGCAGGATTAGTAATTCTTAATGAGATAGGTCGTCGTACTAAGATTGGTGGTATCGTGTTATTCGTTATCATTCCGGCTGTACTCACAATCTATTTCATAACAATTCAGGCAGGTCTGTTTGGCGGTCACAGCAATCAGACATATGAGTATATGAACGGATGGTTCCATTATGCTAAGCTTTATGCAGCAGATATCGGAGTTGTCGGTTTCCTCATGATTAAGTATAAGTGGGGAATTGGAAAGAAAGAATGGTTTAAACCTTGGCCATTCGTAATTGTTGCTATTAATATTCTTATTGCGGTAGTATCTGATTTTGAATCAGCCATAAGAGCTTACCAGATTACTGGAGATTTTTCTGGTGCATGGTGGGCATCTAATGAAGGTGTATTCCTTTATGGTGGCTGGTGGAATATTGTTAATGGAATTGCAGGACTTATTAATATCTTCTGTATGACAGGCTGGTGGGGAATTTACTCATCTAAGAAAAAGGATGATATGCTCTGGCCGGATATGACAATATGGTTTATCGTTGCTTATGACATCTGGAATTTTGAGTATACATATTGTAATCTTCCAACACATACATGGTACTGTGGTGTAGCTCTTCTTCTTGCTCCTACATTTGCTAATGCATTATGGAATAAGGGTGGATGGATTCAGAACAGAGCCATGACACTTGCGACATGGTGCATGTTTGCACAGGTATTACCATTATTCCAGTTAAGCAATACATTCAGTGTATTGCCATCATTATATGGTGGAGCAACTAAGGCTGGTGTTAAGGCACTTGATCTTTATAACGCAGCAATTACATGTCACACTACAGGTGCAAGTGCAGGAGATGCAATTGCCAACTTTGGTATAACAGCTAACCCGACAGCACAGGGAGTTGTTGCAATGCTTGCAATAATAGCGAATGTGGTATGTATTTCGGTTATTATCAAGCGCTCTATTGAACAGAAGAAGTGTCCATATACTAAGGAAATCTGGGTTGGAACAAGAGACTACGAGCAGGCTATGTCAAGAGCAGAGTAATCTGTATATGTTAACTTAATATTAAATAATAATAAAGAACATCACAGACAGATTAAAGTGCAGAAAAATGCATGTCTTGAAGTGATGTTCTTTTTTGTGTATAATCAAAAGACAAAAGAACTACGGAACTTTGAAATGAGTGAAAAGGAGATGGAGCATATGAACAGTATTTATAAGAAGTTAAAGACAATTAAGTTTGAGATTATTATTGTTTCAATTGCATTGTTTGTTCTTGGCTTACTGCTGGTAATATTTCCAACAGCATCCCAGGAAATCATATGTAAAGGAATTGGAGTTGCCTTATGTGTCTGGGGAGTATTAAGACTTATCAATTATTTCAGGATTGCGGGAAGTGAGATTCTTGGATCATATGGTCTTGTACAGGGAGTTACGCTTCTTGCATTTGGTATGTTTTTCGTGATTAAACCAGGTTTTATTGCGGTTTTTTTAGGAACAGCACTTGCAATTATTATTATTGTTGATGGAATCCTTAAACTTCAGTATGCTGTGGATTTCTACCATCTTGAGTCAGACAAATGGTGGATTGAGCTTATAGGTGCAGTTGTAATGGTTGTTATTGGCATCATTGCATTATTGAATCCATTTTCAACATCATCAGCACTTATAGTATTTATTGGAATTGCTCTGATGATAGAGGGGTTATGGGATTTTATATCTCTTATGAGAATTGTATCTGTAACAAAGAAGGCTGGGAAGGCTATAAAGAACTTTAAGGATCAGGTTGATGCTGTAGATATGAAATAAATGTATCACAGGTTAATATAATAAACTTAACATAATAAACAGGAATGAGGGCGTACAAAGTAATGAGCAGAAAGATTTATGCGGCTATATTAGGAGCAGGAACAGTTGGAACAGGTGTATACAAGTTATGTCAGAGTATGAAAGATGATGTGATTAGTAAGACGGGTGCAGAACTTGTAGTTAAGAAGGTTCTTGTAAGAAATCTTGATAAAGACCGTGATCCAATTGACAGAGAATTACTGACTGACAACTGGAAGGATATTATTGAAGATAAGGATATTGAGATTGTAATAGAGCTTATGGGTGGAACTACTCCTGCAAAGCAGTATATTCTTGAGGCACTTGAGGCTGGAAAGCAGGTTGTTACTGCCAATAAGGATCTTCTTGCTGAGCATGGTGAAGAGGTTATGGGAATGGCAGACAAAATGCATGCTGACCTTCAGTTTGAGGCGGCTGTTGCGGGAGCAATTCCAATAATCAGACCATTAAAGCAGAGCATGGCTGGCAACAATATCACAGAGATTATTGGTATTGTTAACGGAACAACTAATTATATCCTTACAAAGATGACTGAATCAGGAATGAATTACAAGGACGCTCTTGCCAAGGCAACAGAATTAGGATATGCAGAGGCAGACCCTACAGCAGATGTTGAAGGATATGATGCAGGAAGAAAGATGGCTATTATGTCATCAATCGCATTTAATTCAAGGGTAACATTTAATCAGGTATATACAGAGGGTATTACTAAGATTACGGCAGAAGATATTAAGTATGCTAAGGAATTCGGATATGTTATCAAGCTTCTTGGACTTGCGAGAAACACACCGGATGGAATTGAAGTTAAGGTTCATCCTATGCTTATTGATGAGAATCACCCTCTGGCTACAGTAAGAGATTCGTTTAATGCGGTATTTGTTCATGGTGAGGCAAGTGATGATACCATGTTTATGGGCAGGGGTGCAGGCCAGATGCCAACAGCTTCTGCTGTTATGGGGGACATTATCGATGTATGCCGTAACATAGTTCATGGCTCATGTGGCAAGATTGGCTGCTCATGCTACAAAGAGCTTCCTGTTAAGGATATATCTGAAACCAAGAGCAAATTCTTCTTAAGAATAGAAGCATTAGACAAGCAGGGGGTTCTTGCTAACATTGCAAGTGTTCTTGGAAACAATGATGTAAGTATTGCGCAGGTGGTCCAGAAGAGCCGTAAGGACGGTGTTGCTGAACTGGTTATTATTACAGATGTTGTTGCAGAGAAGAATTTTAATGATGCAATGACAGTATTTAATGGACTTTCAGTGGTAAAAGAGATTGCCGGAGTAATCCGAGTTTATTAATCAGAATAGGGAAATATATATGGCTAAGAAATATTATGCTGTGCGTGTAGGTAAAGTTCCCGGAATATATCAGACATGGGACGAATGTAAGAAGAATGTACATGGTTTTCCAGCTGCCGAATATAAGAGCTTCATGTCTATGGAAGAGGCGAAGGCTTATATGGGAAGGGAAGCTGTACAGGAGATTAATGGAAAGACCGGAAGTGGCAATATGGAAGATGTAATGCCTGACAATGATTATGCATTTGTTGATGGTTCTTTTAATATTGCAACCGGAGTGTATGGATATGGCGGTTTTCTTATGCATGATGGCGTAAGATATGAATTGTCAGGCAATGGCAGTGATAAAGAGATGGCTTCAATGCGTAATGTTGCAGGAGAGATTCTTGGAAGCATGGCCGCTGTAAAAAAAGCAATAGAGCTTGGACTTAAAGATATTTCTATATTCTATGATTATGCAGGTATCAAGGCATGGGCTGTGGGAGAATGGAAACGAAACAAAAAAGGAACAATAGAATATTATAATTATATTACATCTGTCAGGGATTCAATTAATATCAGATTCGTGAAGGTCAGGGGACATTCAGGGGTGGAAGGAAATGAAGAGGCTGACAGGCTTGCAAAGAGAGCAGTAGGGTTGTGTTAGGTAAGACTTCCGGACAAACTAGGCTGCATAATAATAAGCATTGAGCGATGAAATTTGTTTATGTGTACGTTACGCTGCCAACGCACTTCCGTGTGCGTGGCAGCTCACGCGTCCGTCCATGGACGCGTGTACACTAGACTTTATACATGCTCAATGCTTTTATTATGCGCATAGTTTGTAGGCAGTCTGTACCTGACACAACCTACTGGCGGGGTGAGTAATTATACTTTTTTATAATAATTTTTTGTTGACAAATCACTATGCAGGTAATAACATATAAACATACTAAACAAGTATGGAATGAACAATGATAGATATTACATGGGAGGATGTGGCAATGAAAAATATTTTGTTTTTTGGGGATTCTAATACTTATGGATATAAGCCTGATAAATCAGGAAGATATGATTATGATGTAAGATGGACAGGCAGAATAGCTAATCTTCTTGGAAATGAATATAATATTATTGAAGAGGGACTGTGCGGAAGAACAACTATATTTCCAGATGCTGTAAGAGATGCAAGAAAGGGCATTGATCTTATTGGAGTAGTTGTTGAATCACATAAGCCGGTAGATGTTATAGCTATAATGCTTGGTACGAATGACTGCAAGACTGAATTTCATGCTGATGCAAAGACAATTGCAAAAGGAATGGAGGCAGTTGCAAGAAAGGCTAACAAGACAGCAGGAGAACATGCAAAGATAGTTATAATTTCTCCGATTCATCTTGGAAAAGGTGTAGGTGAAGAAGGCTTTGATCCTGAATTTAATGAAAGTTCTGAAAATGTTTCAAGGCAGCTTGCATGGGAATATGAAAAAATAGCAAATGAAAATGGATTTTATTATTTTGATGCCGCTGGTGCTGCTGAACCAAGTGAAGTTGACAGACAGCATTTAGATGAGAAAGGACATAAAATGTTTGCGGAAAAATATAGTGAATTCTTGTTGACAGAAGTTTTATAGGTGTTATAATGAAAATGAACATATGAATGAATGTTCATATGAAAGAATTTTGATTATTTAATGTTTTTAAGGAGAGAATATTATGAAGAAGACTTATAAGATTGATGTTGATTGTGCAAACTGTGCTAATAAGATGGAAGATGCAGCTAAGAATACAGCAGGTGTTAAGGATGCTACAGTTAATTTTATGGCACTTAAGATGATTGTTGAATTTGAAGAAGGACAGGATCCTAAGGCTGTTATGCAGGATGTTCTTAAGAACTGCAAGAAAGTAGAAGATGATTGTGAGATATATCTGTAATAGAAAGCCGTGAGAGTTGTTCTGGCAGATTGGAGTAGAATATGAATAAAAAGCAGAAAAAGATGCTTACAAGAATCATTATCGCAGCAGTCCTTATGATTGCTTTTAAGGTGATAAGCACATTTGTTGATATTCCTACGGTTGTTCTTTTTATAATGTATATGGTTCCTTATCTTGTTATTGGATATGATATTTTAAGGAAAGCAATTAAGGGAATTCTTAACAGACAGGTATTTGATGAGAATTTCCTTATGGCAGTTGCAACTGTAGGTGCAATTATAATTGCACTTGTAGATGATGGTGATTTTACAGAAGCAATTGCGGTTATGCTCTTTTATCAGATTGGTGAGCTGTTTCAGAATATTGCAGTTGGAAAGAGCCGTAAGAACATAAGTGAGCTTATGGACATCAGACCTGATTATGCCAATATTGAAGTTGATGGAAAGCTTGAGCAGGTAGATCCTGATGAAGTAGAGGTTGGTACAGTTATTGTTGTCCAGCCGGGAGAGAAAGTTCCTATTGATGGTATTATTGAAGAAGGTAATACAACTCTTAATACAAGTGCACTTACAGGTGAAAGCCTTCCAAGACAGGCAAAGGCTGGTGATGAAGTAATAAGCGGCTGCATTAATATGTCAGGTGTGCTTAAGATCCGCACAACTAAGGAATTTGGTGAATCCACAGTATCTAAGATACTTGATCTTGTAGAGAATGCAAGTTCCAAGAAATCGCGTTCAGAGAACTTTATCAGTAAATTTGCAAAGATATATACACCTGCAGTCTGTTACGGTGCGCTGGCACTTGCTATAATTCCACCACTTGTAAGCATGATATTCTTAGGAGTATCTCCTCAGTGGGGAATGTGGATATACAGAGCGCTTACATTTTTAGTAATAAGCTGTCCTTGTGCACTTGTCATAAGTATTCCGCTCAGCTTCTTTGCAGGAATCGGTGGAGCAAGTAATCAGGGTGTTCTTGTAAAAGGTTCAAGTTATCTTGAAGCACTTGCAGAGACAGACATTGTTGTCTTTGATAAGACAGGAACTATGACACAGGGAGTATTTGAGGTCAGTGGTGTATATAATAACACTATTGACAAAGATGAACTTATAAAATATGCTGCATTTGCAGAAAGCTATTCAACACACCCTATAAGCAAGAGTTTACAGAAAGCTTATGGAAAAGAGATTGACAAGACATTAGTTACAGATGTTGAGGAAATCAGTGGTGAAGGTGTTAAGGCTAATGTATCAGGAAGAGAAGTGGCTGCAGGTAACAGAAAGCTTATGAGAAGACTCGGTCTTGAATATGCAGAGTGCAACGAGGCCGGAACTCAGGTTCATGTGGCAGTTGACGGGGCATATGCAGGACTTATACTAATATCAGATTTGTTAAAGCCTCATGCAAAGCAGGCTATAGAAGAACTTAAGAAAGCTGGAGTACGTAAGACAGTAATGCTTACCGGTGATGCAAAGAATGTAGCAGATGCTGTAGCTAAAGAATTAAATATAGATGCAGTGTACAGTGAACTGCTTCCGGCAGATAAGGTTTCTAAGGTTGAGGAGCTGTTAGAACATAAGAAATCAAAGAAAAAGCTTGCATTTGTAGGTGATGGTATCAATGATGCACCGGTACTTTCAAGAGCAGATATCGGAATAGCAATGGGCGCATTAGGAAGTGACGCCGCTATAGAAGCAGCTGACATAGTATTGATGGACGATGACCCGTTAAAGATATCCAAGGCAATTAAGATATCAAGAAAATGCTTACGTATTGTTTATGAAAATATTTATTTTGCAATAGGCATAAAGCTTATATGTCTGGTGCTTGGTGCAATAGGTATAGCAAACATGTGGGTAGCAATATTTGCAGATGTAGGTGTAATGGTTATTGCTGTAATCAATGCAATAAGAGCATTATTCGTAAAGAACTTATAAAGAAAGAGGTAATATAATGGCAGATTGTGAATGCTGTGAGTCAATAGAAATACATGAGGACTTATTAAAGATAGTTAATGAAACAATGCCAGATGAGAATGAATTATACGACCTTGCAGAATTGTTCAAGGTATTCGGTGATTCAACGAGAATTAGAATACTGTATGTATTATTTGAGGCAGAAGTGTGCGTATGTGATTTAGCACAGGCTCTCAATATGACACAGTCTGCAATATCTCATCAGTTAAGAATATTGAAACAGAACAAGTTGGTTAAGAACAGAAGAGAAGGTAAATCAATATTCTATTCACTGGCAGACGATCATGTAAGAAGCATAATCGCACAGGGAAGAGAACATATTGAGGAAGATATGTAATTATGATAGGGCTGTTCAGGACTGGAATGGCTGGAAAAACCTACGCAACTGCATTATTAATAAGCGTGAGTAGGTGTAATATAGGCAGTAAGGATACAAAATCATATTAAGAAGCCTACTATTTAATATCAAAATGTAGATTGTGTAGGTGTTATTTTACAAAAAAGGAGTTTCATCGATGATGAAGCTCCTTTTTTAGTGAGAAAAAACCTACGCAAACGATAGAAAATAGAAAGATGGTAGGTTTTATGCAATAAAGTTCATAAGAAGTGAGAAAATAAAACCTACGCAATAGCGTGATTAACAAGTATGCGTAGGCAAAATAACAGCTTAATAGAAAAATATACCAGAGAAATCGGCAGAGCAACCCAACACCCCAACTGTACAGAAAATTTTACAACTGTCTTGTCACATGTAAACATTCGTGGTATACTCTAGCACAATGTATGTAAAACGCAAGTCAAGCATATGTAAACCTTAACGATTGGAGAAGCAATATGTCAGTTACAAGTGATATTTTAAAGTTGAAAAAAGAGAAGAATGCAGTTATTCTTGCACATTATTATGTAGATGAAGATGTTCAGGAAGTTGCTGATTATGTTGGGGATTCATTCTATCTTAGCAAGGTAGCTACTAAGGTAGATCAGGATATTATAGTATTTGCGGGTGTTGAGTTCATGGGTGAGAGTGCTAAGATTCTTAATCCGAAAAAGAAGGTGCTTATGCCAGAGCCGGGGGCTGATTGTCCAATGGCACATATGGCAACTAAGGAAGAAATTCTTAAGATGCGTGAACAGTATGATGACCTTGCAGTTGTCTGTTACATCAATTCAACAGCAGAGCTAAAGACTTATTCAGACGTCTGTGTGACATCATCAAATGCAGTAAAGATAGTAAAGAACCTTCCTAATAAAAACATCTTCTTTATTCCTGATCAGAATCTTGGAAGATTCGTTGCAAAGCAGGTGCCAGAGAAAAATGTGATTCTTAATAAAGGCTTCTGTCCAAGACATGTCGCGATAACAGAGTATATGGTCGTTGAAACTAAGAAGAAATATCCACAGGCAAAGCTTGCAGCACACCCTGAATGTACAGAGGAAGTATTAAAATATGCTGATTACATAGGCAGTACATCAGGAATTATTGATTATGTTGTAGATACAGATTGTGAGGAATTCATAATTGCAACAGTTGATGGTGTATTTGGTGAGATAAGAAAAAAGGCACCTGGCAGGAAACTGTATACATTAAAGCCTGACCAGGTATGTGTCAACATGAAGATGGTAACCTTAGATAAGGTGCTTGATGTTCTTGAACAGGAAAATAATGAAGTGTTTGTAGATGAAGAAGTTGCAAAGAAAGCAATGAAGCCACTTACAAGAATGCTTGAGCTTGCAAAGTAAGATTGTAGTATGCGCAGAAAGAATGGAGGTATCCTATGAATAATACAATTAAAACAGATGTGCTGATAGCCGGATGTGGCTGTTCTGGTCTGTATATGGCAATGAATCTGCCTGCCGATAAGAAGATTCTTATGATAACAAAGTCTGATTGTGAGAGCAGTGATTCATTTCTGGCACAGGGCGGTATGTGTATGCTAAAATGTGAAGAAGATTACGACAGTTATTTTGAAGATACAATGAAAGCCGGCCATTATGAAAATGATAAGAAATCTGTTGAAATAATGATCCGTTCATCAGCAGATGTAGTAAAAGATCTTGTCGATTGTGGAGCAAGATTTGCAAGAGAGGCTGACGGAAGTCTTGCATACACAAGAGAAGGAGCTCATTCATCTAACAGGATAATATTCCATGAAGATATTACAGGTAAAGAGATAACAAGCCATCTGTTAGAGAAGGTGAGAACTCTTCCCAATGTGACAATTATGGAATACACAAGACTGCTTGATATAATAAGCAGAGATAACAGATGCCTTGGTGCGGTTATAAGGACAGAAAATGGAGAGCTTATTAAGGTAGAAGCTTCAGATGTTGTACTTGCTACAGGTGGAATTGGTGGTTTATACAGACATTCAACGAATTTCAGACATCTTACAGGAGATGCAATTGCAATTGCTATAAAGCATGGAGTAGAATTAAAGGATATTAATTATGTCCAGATTCATCCGACAACATTTTATTCTGACAAAGAGGAAGACAGGAGCTTTCTTATATCTGAATCAGTAAGAGGCGAAGGCGCAAAGCTTTATGATAAGAATGGAAAAAGATTTGTTAATGAGCTGCTTCCAAGAGACCTGCTTACAGAAGAGATTAGAAAACAGATGGCAAAGGACAATACAGACTTTGTATGGGAAGATTTAAGGACAATACCTGAAGAAGAATTAAAAACGCATTTTCCTAATATAGTGCAGTATTGTATTGATAAGGGATATGACCCGTCAAAAGAGTGTATTCCGGTTGTTCCTGCACAGCACTATTTCATGGGAGGAATTAAGGTAGACCATGAGAGCAGAACAACTATGGATAACCTGTATGCAATAGGCGAGACAGCCTGCAACGGAGTTCATGGAAGAAACAGGCTTGCAAGCAACTCACTTCTTGAAAGTCTTGTGTTTGCAAAGAGGGCAGCGCTTGATATTACTGAAAATGCAGTTGTAAAACCGACACAGGATGAGATTACATATTTTGATACATTTGATGCAGAAAAATATGCAGATGAGTCGAAAATTGACGGAGAATATGCAGAATTAGTCAATAAAAAGATTGAAGAGGCAGATAAAGCCTATGAAGAAAGCCAGAAGAAGAATTACGCATAATATATAGAAATGGAGAAATGATATGTTTGATAAAGTTACTTTAAAGTTAAATGTGGATCCGCTCATTCTTGGAGCACTTAAAGAAGATATTACAAGTGAGGATGTGTCAACTAACAGTGTTATGCCAGAACCAAAACTTGGAGAAGTCGAGCTTATATGCAAGCAGGACGGAATAATATGTGGTCTGCAGGTATTTGCAAGAACATTTGAACTGCTTGATGAAGATGTAGAGATTACATTTTTTGCAAAAGACGGGGATGAGGTTAAGAAAGGTCAGAAGATGGCAGTTGTAAGAGGAGATATAAGAGTTCTTCTGTGTGGAGAAAGAACAGCACTTAATTATCTCCAGAGAATGAGTGGAATTGCGACATATACTAATGGTGTTGCGAAGCTGCTTGCAGGAACTAAGACAAAGCTTCTTGATACAAGAAAGACATCACCTAATAACCGTATATTTGAGAAGTATGCTGTCAGAATCGGAGGTGGTAATAACCACAGATATAATCTTACAGACGGAGTACTCCTTAAGGATAACCATATAGGTGCTGCAGGCGGAGTTAAGCAGGCAGTTACAATGGCTAAGGAATATGCACCATTTGTAAGAAAGATAGAAGTTGAAGTTGAGAACCTTTCAATGGTGCGTGAAGCTGTTGAGGCAGGCGCAGATATTATTATGCTTGATAATATGAGTCATGAGGATATGCGAGAGGCTATGAATATAATTGGTGGAAAAGCTTTAGTTGAAGTTTCTGGAAATGTAACTAAAGAAAACATTGCAAAAATTACTGACCTTGGTGTAGACTTTGTATCAAGTGGTGCACTTACACATTCTGCACCAATTATGGACATTTCATTAAAAAATCTTCATCCTGTACAGGAGTAATCATTGTCGGGGTGAACCGGGGAGTTGTAGCAATGAATGGAGAAGAGAGAAGAAATCAGATAGTAGATATATTAAAACATTCGTCAAGTCCTGTGCCGGGTACACAGCTTGCACAGATATTAGATGTAAGCAGGCAGGTTATAGTGCAGGATATAGCGCTTATCCGCGCGAAGAATATAGATGTTTTCTCAACTAACAGAGGCTATGTGCTTAATGATAAGCAGGAGTACAGCCGCATACTTAAGGTTAAACATGGAGATGATGAGGTGGAAGCAGAGCTTGGAGCAATAGTTGACATGGGTGGATGGATAAGAGACGTTTTTGTGTATCACAAGGTATATGGTGTTATAAGAGCGGAGATGAATATCCATTCAAGGCGTGATATCAGGAAATATCTTGAGGAAATTGCAAATGGAAAGAGCAGCCTATTGATGAATGTGACATCAGGATATCATTATCATACAATTGTTGCGGATGACGAACAGACACTGGATTTAATTCAGGAGGAGCTTGGAAAACTTGGATTTCTTGCAAAACTGCAGGAGTATGAGCCAGTGGATTTCTGGCATAAAGGGTGAATATGGACTTAACAATTTACACACTTACACATAAACATTTTACAAAGCCTGATGATAATATGTATGTGCCGCTTCAGGTAGGTACAGCCATTAATTCACCACTGGGGTATCTTCGGGACGATACAGGAGATAATATATCGGCTCTTAACGGTTATTACAGTGAACTTACAGGATTATACTGGATATGGAAAAATGTGCATGATATTAATTATGTTGGAACATGCCATTACAGAAGATATCTTATTGATGAGAACGAGCATATTATGAATGAAAAGCAGTATGAGCAGATTTTTAAGGAGTACGAACTTGTTACAACCAAGAGAGTCGTTCTTAATAATTCATATCATTACGGATTTTCTGCTAATCATAATGTAACTGCGCTTGACATGACAGGTGAAGTTATTAAGGAATTATATCCCGAGTATTATGATACATTTATACAGCTTGTTAATGGCAATGAGACATATTTTGGAAATATGATAGTCACTTCTAAAGAGCTTTTTGATAAATATGCTGAGTGGCTGTTTACGATATTCTTTGAGGTTCAGAAACGCATTGATATGGAGACTGATAAGGATTCATACCACAGGCGTGTGTTTGGCTTTATATCTGAATTCTTATTGCTTGTGTGGGTGAGAGTAAACAATATCAAGGTAAAGGAATGCAAGGTTGGAATGGTTGGCGAAAAAGCCGAAACAAGGGAGCTGAAAGCAGTTTTGTCGTCTTATCTTGCCAAAGAGGATACAAAGGGTGCTATGCAGTACTTTATGGACTTTTACAATAAAAGACCTGATGTTCTCATGGAGGCGTCTGATGTAACCGGTGAATTGCATCTTATGTTACAGATAACAGCAGTTATGGACATGCAGATAAAGCGTGAGGGTGGCAGTTTTTACAAAAGCAATCCGGATGTCCGTAAATGGTTTGGGGTATTTTCGGGTATAAACAGGAAAACACAGCTCGAATTAAAAGGACAACTTACAGAAGACTGGAAGGAAATGTATAGAGAAATGGGGATTCCTGAGGAAGCATTTGTGGTAGCACGGAAGTTGTATGGTAACAAATAAAAAAGGAAATAATGTCTTTAGGTTTCAGGGTTAATAATGTAATATATCCGAAAAGTTCAGGTAAAATATGGGGTAAATATAAAAAATGTTATTGACACCAGCAGACAGTTATATTATATTTTAAAGGTATTTTGGATATAAAAAGATATCGCAAATACAGACCACATGTTTACATGTTAAGCCTTGCGGACGGGCGGGTCGGTTGCCGAGTGTGACGAGGGCACACATTATTGATTGAGTTAGAAGCTCAAATTTTATAAGTTGATTTTAAAATTATCATGCGAGAGAGCATATCATCTTGTGAAACGGTCAATAAGAGCGGTAACAGTGACTTACTTGGATAAACTCTGAAAGGTCAGATTTTCTGTACTTTTTGCGCGAGCAGCGATGAGAATAGAAGTGAAAAATCACAATCATGCTTGCATGAATTGGGATTTCTTCACGGATATTCGAGGAGCGCCGCGACAATGACAGAGCGAAGCTCTGGAATAAAGCTGCGAGCGCGAGCAGCGATGAGAACAGGGGGAGATTATGGACTTAAAAAGACAGGCGAGTGCGCCGCTTTACGAAGCAATTGAGAAATTCAGAAAGAAAAGAATTGTTCCGTTTGATGTTCCGGGACATAAGAGAGGAAGGGGCAACCCAGAACTGGCAGATTTACTTGGAGAAAGATGTGTTGGAATAGATGTTAATTCAATGAAGCCACTTGATAACCTGTGCCACCCTGTTTCTGTTATCAAGGAGGCAGAGGAGCTCACAGCAGAGGCATTTGGGGCAGAACACGCATTTTTCATGGTAGGAGGAACTACGCAGGCAGTACAGAACATGGTGTTATCTGTATGTAAGGCTGGAGATGAGATTATCGTTCCAAGAAATGTGCATAAAAGCGTAATTAATGCATTGATTCTGTGTGGTGCGATTCCTGTTTATCTTAATACAGAAATTAATGCAAAGCTTGGAATAGTGCTTGGAGTAACTGTGCAGCAGGTTGAAAAGACAATACAGGAGCATCCGAATGCGGTGGCGGTTTTGGTGAATAATCCTACATATTATGGAATCTGTTCAGACATTAAAGGAATATGTGATATAGCACATTCATATGGACTTAAGGTGCTTGCCGATGAGGCACATGGAACGCATCTGTATTTTGGTGACAACCTTCCTATGAATTCAATGAAAGCAGGAGCAGACCTTGCAGCAATATCAATGCATAAGTCAGGCGGTTCGCTTACGCAGAGTTCGATCCTTCTTACCAATAATGGTATGAATGCTGATTATGTACAGACAATTATTAATATTACGCAGACAACGAGCGCGTCATATCTTCTTATGACAAGCCTTGATATATCAAGAAGAAATCTTGCCCTGCGCGGCAGACAGTCATTTGCAAAGGTGAGCGAGTGGGCACAGTATGCAAGAGATGAGATTAATATGGTAGGCGGTTATTATGCATACGGAAAAGAACTGATTAATGGTGGAACAGTCTATGATTATGATGTTACCAAGCTTTGTGTTTATACAAGGGATATCGGACTTGATGGAATTGAGGTGTATGATATCTTAAGAGATGAGTATGATATCCAGATAGAATTCGGCGACATTGGAAATATAATGGCGTACATATCAATTGGTGACAGAATACAGGATATAGAAAGACTTGTCGGAGCATTGGCTGAAATCAGCCGTCTGTATTCAAAAGAAGAAAAACGCTTTGAAGTAGACAGACAAATGCTGCTTCCAAGGGTACTTGCTTCACCACAGGAAGCCTTCTATGCCGATAAGATTAAAGTTCCAATCCGTGAGGCAGCAGGACATATATCAGGGGAGTTCGTAATGGCATATCCGCCAGGAATTCCTATACTTGCGCCGGGTGAAGAAATCACAGACGAGATAATAGACTATATTCAGTATTCAGTAGAGAAGGGCTGTTCAATGCAGGGAATGGAAGATTCAACATTGCAGACACTGAATGTATTAAGAATTTGGTTTTCAGAACTTCATTCACCACATGTGAAGTTTGATATCAGGGTTGAAAAACAACTGTTTTCTGGCGAGAGCGACTATCAGAGAATAGATGTATTTCAGTCGCCAGAGTTCGGAAAATTCCTGACACTTAATGGAAGTGTTATATTTTCAGAACAGGATTGTTTCATCTATAACGAGATGGTGGTGCATGTGCCAATGTCAGTCCATCCAGATGTTAAAAATGTATTGATAATCGGTGGCGGTGACGGAGGTGTATCAAAGGAACTGTTGCAGTATGATAATATCGAAAATATTGACATAGTTGAACAGGACAACATGTTTGTTGATGTGTGCAGGAAGTATTTTCCAGAGACGGCAGTAGGATTAGAAGATGAGAGAGTACACATTTATAATTCAGATGCATTAAGGTTCTTACGCTCCAAGCAGGATATGTATGACCTTATAATTAATGACGCAACAGACCCGTTTGGTGCGAGTGAGGGACTGTTTACAAGAGAATTCTACGGTAACTGTTATAAGGCGCTTAAGGAGGACGGAATACTTGTGTACCAGCATGGAAGTCCTTTCTATGATGAGGATGAGGATGCATGCAGAAGCATGCACAGGAAGGTGTTCCACACATTTCCAATAAGCCGCGTGTATCAGGCACATATACCAACAAGTCCGTCAGGATACTGGCTGTTTGGATTTGCGTCAAAGAAATATCATCCGCTTAAGGATTTCAAGCCGGCAGAGTGGAAGAGAAGAAATATACATACAGAATATTACACAACTAATCTTCATACAGGTGCATTCATGCTGCCAAAGTATGTTGAAGAATTATTAGAACAGGAGGAAGAAAGATGAGCAGAGTATTAGTAATTGGTTGCGGAGGAGTTGCTTCAGTAGCAATCCACAAGATATGTCAGGTGAGCGAGGTGTTTTCAGACCTGTGCATAGCGAGCAGAACAGTGAGCAAATGTGACAAATTAGCAGACGAATTGAAGGACAAGACAAGCACTAACATCACAACAGCAAAGGTTGATGCTGACAACACAGATGAGGTTATTGCGCTTATCAATGAATTCAAGCCAGATGTAGTTCTTAATGTGGCACTTCCATATCAGGACCTTACGATTATGGATGCCTGCCTTGCATGTAAAGTTCCTTATGTTGATACTGCTAATTACGAGTGTGAGGATACAGACAATCCTGAGTGGAGAAAGGTATATGAGGAGAGATGCAAGCGTCTTGGATTTACAGCATATTTTGACTACTCATGGCAGTGGGCTTACAGAGAAAAATATAAAGAAGCCGGAATTACAGCACTTTTAGGAACTGGTTTTGATCCGGGTGTAACAAGCGTATTCACAGCTTATGCACAGAAACACTATTTTGATGAGATACATACAATTGATATATTAGACTGCAACGGCGGAGACCATGGATATCCGTTTGCAACTAACTTTAACCCGGAGATTAATCTTCGTGAGGTATCAGCACCCGGCTCATATTGGGAGGATGGTCACTGGGTTGAGATTCCTGCTATGTCAATAAAGAGAGAGTACAATTTTGAGGGAGTAGGAATGAAGGATATGTACCTGCTTCATCATGAGGAAATAGAGGCACTTGCTGCTAATATTCCGCATGTTAAGAGAATACGTTTCTTCATGACATTTGGACAGAGCTATCTTACACATATGAAATGCCTTGAGAATGTCGGAATGTTAAGAACTGACCCGGTTGAATTCAACGGACAGGAGATTGTTCCAATCCAGTTCTTAAAGGCACTTCTTCCAGACCCTGCTTCACTTGGACCAAGAACAGTAGGTAAGACTAATATTGGCTGTATCTTCACAGGTATCAAAGACGGCAAGGAGAAGAAGGTATATATTTACAATGTGTGCGACCATCAGGAATGTTACCGTGAGGTAGGTTCGCAGGCTATTTCATATACAACAGGCGTACCTGCTATGATTGGTACAATGCTTGTTGCAAAGGGACTCTGGAATAAGCCGGGAGTATTCACAACAGATGAATTTGATCCGGATCCATACATGGATGCGCTTAATAAGTATGGTCTTCCATGGGTTGTCGATGAAAATCCTGTTTTAGTAGACTAAAAAGAGAGGTTAATTATGAGATTTGATGAGTTAAAGACACCGGCATATGTAATAGATGAAAAAATGCTTATTCATAATCTTGAGATACTTCATAAAGTAGAAGAAGATACCAGTTGCCACATACTGCTGGCGCAGAAAGCATTTTCAGCATATGCAGAATATCCGCTGATTGGAAAATATATAAGCGGAACTACGGCAAGTGGAATATATGAAGCCAGACTTGGTGCTGAGTGTATGGGAAAAGAAAATCATGTATTTGCACCGGCATTTACTGATGAGGATATGGATGAGCTTGTAAATATATGTGACCATGTTGTCTTTAACTCAGTTTCACAGTTAAAGAAGCATAAAGCCAGATGTATTGAGGCTGGAGTAAGCTTTGGACTTCGAGTTAATCCAGAGTTTTCTACACAGGGTGACCATGCAATATATGACCCATGTGCGCCAGGCAGCAGACTTGGAGTTACTCTTAAGAACCTGAAAGCCGCTCTTAAGGAAGAACCGGATGTGTTATCTGGCATGGAAGGAATACATTTTCATACATTATGTGAGCAGAATTCAGATGACTTAGAGGCAACATTAAAGGCTGTTGAAGAGAAATTCGGATTTCTCATGAAAGATATGAAGTGGGTTAATTTTGGCGGCGGACATCATATAACCCGTGAAGATTACGACATTGAAACTCTTGAAAAATGTATCAGTCATGTAAGAAGGAAATATGACGTACAGGTGTATGTTGAACCGGGGGAAGCTGTTGCACTTAATGCAGGATATCTTGTGACTACAGTGCTTGATAAGGTTGAAAATGGAATAACAACTCTTATACTTGATGCATCTGCAGCGTGTCATATGCCAGATGTACTGGAAATGCCATACACACCACCTCTTCGTGGTGGATTGAAAATATCGGACATGGAAGATGAGTATGGAATTGATAAGGACATAGAGATTGATTTTGATATGGACGTAAAAGAAGGTATATGGAAACCGGCGAAGAATGGAAGATACAGATACAGACTGTCATCTTATACATGTCTTGCAGGAGATATCATAGGTGATTATCAATTCGGCAGGGAAATCAATGTCGGGGACAGACTCGTATTTGAAGATATGGCTATATATTCAATGGTTAAGAACAATACATTTAACGGAATCCCGCTGCCGGATATTGTAATTATGGATAGTGATGGGGAATGTAAGGTATGGAAGCATTTTGGCTATGAAGATTTCAAAGGGAGATTATAGATATGGATTATATTAACAGTACTCCGGCAGCAGATGGTTTTCGCATGCCTGCTGAATTTGAAAGACATCAGGGCTGCATTATGATATGGCCAGAAAGACCGGGTTCCTGGGCTTATGGAGCAAAGGCGGCTAAGAAAGCATTTGCACAGATAGCGTCTGTAATCAGTGAAAGCGAGCAGGTATACATGATTGTATCAGAAGGTAGAAAAGAGGAAGCAGCAAAGATGCTCCCGGAAACGGTCAGGCTTGTAGTCATGGATACAGACGATGCATGGGCAAGAGATACAGGTCCTACATTCGTTGTGAGTGGAAATGTGGATACACCATATGAAGCGCGTGATTTGCGTGGAATTAACTGGGAATTTAATGCGTGGGGCGGAACATATGACGGACTGTATGCGTACTGGGACAATGACAACCTTGTAGCCGGACAGTTTATGTCTTATCTTGGCTGTCAGGGATATAATGCAGCACCATTTGTTCTTGAAGGTGGTTCAATACATACAGATGGCGAAGGAACAATGCTTGTTACTGAAAGCTGTCTGTTGAGTAAGGGAAGAAATCCTGAACTTACTAAGGCACAGATTGAGGATAAATTAAAGCAGTACTGCAATGTAAGCAGGATAATCTGGCTTCCATGTGGAATATATAATGATGAGACTAACGAACATGTGGATAATGTATGCGCATTTACAGCACCCGCAGAGGTCGTGCTTGCATGGACAGATGATGAGAATGACCCGCAGTATGAGATGAGCAAGGCTTGTCTTTCTGTTCTAGAGAATGTAACTGACGCCAAAGGAAGACACATTAAAGTAAGAAAAATGCTTATTCCTAAGAAACCTGTGTGCATAACTGAGGAAGAACTTAATGGCTTTGAATTTGAGGAAGGCGAGGACATGAGAGAAGCAGGCGAGCGTCTTGCTGCGTCTTATGTTAATTTCTATATTGCCAATGACTCAGTCATAGTGCCGCAATTTGATGACGAGGCGGACAGACTTGCGGTAAATGTGCTTAAAGAAGCATTTCCTGACAGAAAGATAGTCGGGATATATGCAAGAGATATAATAGTCGGTGGAGGCAATATCCACTGTATTACACAACAGATTCCGGAGGTAAAATAGTGTGAGAAATGTAAAGTATGCAGGCATACAGATGCAGTGTTCACGGTCGGTAGAAGAGAACATTGCAAAGGCTGATAAAATGGTTCGTGAGGCAGCAGCTAACGGTGCACAGATAATACTGCTTCCTGAACTCTTTGAAAGACAGTATTTCTGTCAGGAGAGAAATTATGATTATTACGCATTTGCAACATCTGTTGATGAGAATCCGGCTGTGAAGCATTTTCAGAAGGTGGCAGCCGAGCTGCAGGTTGTGCTTCCAATAAGTTTTTATGAAAGAGATATAAATGTGTTCTATAACACTGTTGCTGTTATTGACGCAGATGGAAGTGTTCTTGGAATATACAGAAAAACACATATTCCTGATGACCATTATTATCAGGAAAAGTTCTATTTCACACCGGGAGATACAGGTTTTAAGGTGTGGGATACAAGATATGCGAGAATTGGAGTAGGAATATGCTGGGATCAGTGGTTTCCAGAGACAGCCAGAGGAATGTCGGTACAGGGAGCAGAAATTCTTTTCTATCCGACAGCGATTGGCTCAGAGCCGATTCTTGAGGTTGACAGCATGCCGCACTGGAGAAGATGTATGCAGGGACATTCAGCGTGCAATATAGTTCCTGTTGTAGCTGCCAACCGTATCGGTGAGGAGAAGGTTGCACCGTCTGAAGCCAACGGACATCAGGAGTCATCACTTATATTCTATGGTTCTTCATTTGTAACGGATGCAACAGGCGAGATAGTAACACAGGCATCAAGAGACAAGGAAGAAATTGTCTATGGGGAATCCGACCTTGACGCAGATGCCGACCTTCGCGTGAGCTGGGGATTGTTCAGGGACAGAAGACCGGAAATCTATAAAAGTATCAGATAAAATAAGCCAGTTAATCTTAATTGCTAGATTAACTGGCTTTAATATTATTAGTATGGTGTTAGTTCTCATTAGCGATAGCAGCTTCTGCTCTTTCTAAATCCTCTTTAGTGTACCTGGTTAATATCTGTTCTTTGGTTATGCCGAATTCTAGCATGGAGATGATAGAGTTGACTTTTTCGGAATCGATACCTTCTTTCATACCTTTGCTTTCACATTCAGCCTGAAATCGTTTCATTGCTTCACACATATTGACAGTCCCTCCTTGTTCAGTATCTGTACATAAGTCCATAAGCTTTGGAACTGAGGTTATGTTACATATCAGTTCCATTACATCAATATCTACATTGCGGGATTCATATTCACGATATATTGAATCGAAATCATCATTATATATGTTCCTTATAATATTAAACACATCTCTTACATCTTCATTATAAAATGTATATTTATCAGAATCAAGTATCTGAACCAGATTTAACTTATAGTCGGAGAAGTAAGCCTTGATATTATCAGGCATGGAAATCATCATGTCAGACAGGCAGGTAGGACCATCCCATAACGACTCACCATAGTAAAGAACGAGCGTTATTATAGGGTGGAAACGGTCAGATTTGTTAATTCCAGAAAGAAATTCTTCATGAGAACTGAAAGAATCTTTATTCAGCTTATGTTGTTTCTTGATGTCGTTGTATTCCTTTATGTAGCCAAGTGCGTCATAGGTCATGGTTCGCAAAGGCATGGCATAATGTGTCTTATCCTGAATCTCAAGACCGAGAATATTAAACTCTACGCCGTCTGACATCTTCTTTACAACATCTCTGTTTCTGGTAATAGATTCATTGTAATTCTTAGACTGGATAGTAGCAGAAACATCAGTGTCCATCTCAGTAAGCTTATCAGGCTTAAGCACCTGCCTGCCATTAAAGACAGTAGCATTGAAAAGGTCTGCAAAATGTTCATTATCGCGCCAGAAAGTCTTAAGAGAGACATCTTTCTGGTGAGTAGTGCGGTTGTTATTATTCATATGTCGCCTTTCTTAAATGTTTCATATGTGAGATATAGTTAAAATATAAAATGATGCATCAATGTGTAATATATAATAACAATATGAAAAGTATATGTCAATATAATTTATAAAATATATTATACATCAATATTCTCAATGGTAATCATGAAGAAATTATGAAAAACGGCACGATTTTAAGGATGATACAGATACTGCTGTATGTCTAAATAAAATAATCAATCACATACATTTTACAAAAACTTTACGAACGTGAGATTATGCATTTTACATAACATTGATAACATACCCTCTGCAAGCAGATGCAGAGGGTTTTCTTTTTTGAGACGACTCACATATCATTCGGTCAGGAAACTGATTCAAGCCCCTATGAAAATCTTCTGTTAATGCTTGCAAATAAAAAAAGAGGAAGGTAACGAAAGTTATGAGAAAAGGAATTAAAAAGTTACTTACAGTTGCATTAACAGCAACATTAGGTCTTGCAGCATTAGCAGGCTGTGGAACAGGTACATCATCAAATGGAGATGGCTCAGCAAACGGAGGCACAACTAAGGAGCTTTCAGGAAAGATTCAGTTAGCAGGAAGTACATCAATGGAAAAGATGTGCGGCGCTCTCATGGAAGCATTCATGGAAGAATATCCTAATGTAACAGTAACAACAGAATATACAGGTTCAGGCGCAGGTATCGAGTCAGTAACATCCGGAGCAGTTGATACTGGTAACGCTTCAAGAGCTTTATCAGATAAAGAAAAGTCAGCAGGTATTGAGGAGAATATCGTAGCAATTGATGGTATCGCAATGATTACTGATAAGAACAACAAGGTTACTAATGTAACAAAGCAGCAGCTTACAGATATCTACACAGGAAAGATTACTAACTGGAAGGACCTTGGCGGTTCAGACGAAGCTATCGTAGTAATCGGCAGAGAGGCAGCTTCTGGTACAAGAGGAGCATTTGAGGAACTTCTTGAAGTTAAGAATAAATGTGCATATGCACAGGAACTTGACAGTACAGGCGCTGTACTTGCCAAGGTAGCAGCAACTCCAGGTGCAATCGGATATGTTTCATTAGATGTAGTTGATAAGACAGTTGCAGCTTTAAAGCTTGATGGTGTAGATGCAACAGAGGATAACATTAAGGCTGGTAAGTATACACTTTCAAGACCGTTTGTAATGGCTACTAAGGGTTCTGTTTCATCACAGAGTGAACTTGTTCAGACATGGTTCAACTTCGTAAAGTCTGACGCAGGCAAGAAGGTTATCAAGGGTGTAGGCTTAATCCTCCCAGAGTAAGCCGCGGTTAATATAGATTCTGAATGGAGAGATTGACATGGATGAGGTTATAAATGTTGGTATGAATAAAATAAATAAAACGCCAGAAGCTGTTAAGGCAACAGCAAACAGTTCGTTAAAGGGTAATAAAAAGTCAAAGCATGCAAGTGAAAGCGTGGCACGGTTTATATTCCTTATATGTGCGGTAGTAGCTATCCTGGCAGTCTGCTCCATTACCATCTATATGTTTATAAAAGGAACAGAGAGTCTTAAAAGTGTCGGAATAGCAGACTTGCTCTTTAAAACAGTATGGGCGCCAACTGCTACACCGCCTGCATATGGAATTGTATACATAATTCTTTCATCAATAGTAGGAACAACACTTGCGATTCTTATCGGAGTTCCAATTGGATTATTAACAGCAGTTTTTTTGACAGAGATAGCAGGAAAAAAACTTGCAGCAGTAGTTCAGCCGGCAGTTGAACTGCTTGCAGCAATTCCTTCTGTTATATACGGACTTCTCGGATTAATGCTATTAAACCCCCTCCTTTATAAATTAGAAAAGCATGTATTCGCGAATTCCACAACACATCAGTACACAGGAGGAGCCAACCTCCTGGCTGCAGTGCTGGTGCTTGCAATTATGATACTTCCAACAGTTATCAATATGAGCGCGTCAGCAATCAGGGCAGTTCCAATGAATTTAAGAGCAACATCGCTTGCTCTTGGTGCAACTAAGATACAGACAATATTCAAGGTTGTAGTTCCGGCAGCCAAGTCAGGAATTATAACAGGAATCGTTTTAGGTATAGGAAGAGCCTTAGGTGAGGCAATGGCTATTAATCTGGTAGCCGGTGGTTCAGTAAATCTGCCGCTTCCATTCAACTCAGTCAGATTTCTTACAACACAGATTGTAAGTGAGATGAGTTACGCAGATGGAGTACACAGACAGGTTCTTTTCACAGTAGGACTTGTTCTTTACATTTTCATAATGATTATTAACCTGATAATTACTTTAATGCAGAAGAAAGGGGAGAAAGCAAATGGATAATCTTAAAGCTAAAAAAAGGCATCCGGAAGAGATTGCAGTATACTCAGCGATATATGTGTGTGCAGCATTTTCAGTTCTCCTGCTTTTAGGAATTATTATATATGTGTTCGCAAAGGGCGCAAGGCGTGTAAACTGGGCATTTCTTACAGGTGTTACATCAATTCTTCACGGAACTGTGGGAATTGCCGGTAATATTCTGAACACATTGATAATAATATTACTTACTATGATAATTACAACGCCAATCGGTGTAGGTGCTGCTATTTATTTAAATGAGTACGCCAAACCGGGAAAGCTTGTTACAGTTATAATATTTGCAACAGAGACACTTGCAGGAATTCCATCAATTATATTTGGCTTGTTTGGAATGCTTTTCTTCGGACAGTTATGTCACATGGGATATTCACTTCTGACAGGTTCTCTTACACTTACATTAATGGTGCTTCCGCTTGTTACGAGAAATACACAGGAAGCGTTAAAGACTGTACCTGACAGTTTCAGAACAGGAGCGGTAGGTTTAGGCGCAGGTAAATGGTACACAATCAGAACAATTCTTCTTCCGTCAGCAATGCCTGGAATTGTAACAGGAGTAATCCTTGCAATAGGAAGAATTATTGGTGAATCAGCAGCATTGCTTTTTACAGCAGGAAGTGCACATCTTCTTCCAAAGACTTTCGATGCATTTCTTGAGAAAATATTTCATTCGGGCGGAACACTTACAATCCAGCTTTATTTAAGCGCAAGCAAGGGTGAATTTGAGGTGGCATTCGGCATAGCGGTTGTACTTCTTGTAATTGTACTTCTTATTAATTTTGGTACAAAGAGGCTCGCTAAGAAGCTCGAAAAGCACTAATTGGGAGGAATATATGAGTAATAAGATTAAAGTTAAAGTTGAAAATCTGAACCTGTATTACGGTGAAAATCATGCCCTTAAGGATGTGAACATGGATATACAGGAAAATGCAGTGACAGCATTTATCGGACCATCTGGCTGTGGTAAATCAACATTTTTAAAGACATTAAACCGTATGAACGACTTGGTTGACGGTGTAAGAATAGATGGCAAGGTGCTTCTTGATGGTGAGGATATATATGATCCATCAGTTGATACTACAATCCTTCGAAAGAAGGTTGGAATGGTATTCCAGCAGCCTAATCCTTTTCCTATGAGCATATACGATAACATCGCTTATGGCCCAAGAGTTCATGGAATAAGAGATAAGAAAAGACTTGACCAGATAGTCGAGGAGAGTCTCCGTGGAGCAGCTATATTTGATGAGGTTAAGGACAGATTGAAAAAATCGGCCATGGGTCTTTCAGGCGGACAGCAGCAAAGAATCTGTATAGCAAGAGCTCTTGCGGTACAGCCTGAAGTTCTTCTTATGGATGAGCCGACATCAGCTCTTGACCCTATATCTACAGCCAAGATTGAGGAACTGATGGAAGACTTAAAGAAGAAATACACAGTAATCGTGGTAACACATAACATGCAGCAGGCAACGAGAGTTTCGGATCAGACAGCATTTTTCCTTGTAGGGGAGATGGTGGAGTTTGGAGATACTAAGCAGATATTCTCTTACCCGCAGGATAAGAGGACAGAAGATTATATCACAGGAAGGTTTGGATGATGAGAAGTAAATTTGACGAACAGCTTGACAGACTTAATAAAGAAATGATGAAGATGGGCTCTGCAATTGAAGATTCTATACGAAAGGCAGTTGATGCGCTTGTAAAACAGGACGCAGAGCTTGCTAAAAAGGTTATGATTCAGGACGAGGAGATTGACAGGGAGCAGAAGACTATTGAGAGTATCTGCTTTAATCTTCTTATCCAGCAACAGCCGGTTGCTAAGGATTTAAGAACAATTACAGCAGCTTTAAAGATGGTTACTGATATGGAAAGAATTGGTGACCAGGCAGCAGATATCGGCGAGATAACTATTAAACTTGCCAACCAGCCATACATAAAGAAGTTAGAGCACATCAACCAGATGGCTTCTGAGACAATGCTTATGTTAATCAGAAGTATTGAAGCTTATGTTGAGAAAGACATGGACAAGGCAAGAAAAGTTATAGCATATGATGATGTGGTAGATGACCTTTTTGAAAAGGTAAGAGATGACCTTATTGCAATGATACAGGCAGATTCAGCCAATGGTGAGCAGGCTGCAGATCTTCTTATGGTTGCCAAGTATTTTGAGAGAATAGGAGACCATGCAACTAACATTGCAGAATGGGTAATATTTGCTCTTGATACGAAGGGAGGTTTTGATGAAAATGCTTCTGAACATTTGTAAAAATACTAATTTAACTGAAAAGAAATATGAATATCTGTTTCTTCTTCTTAACACCCTTGCATGGTGTGCAATCGGCTTTGTAGTGTGGGCGGTTGTAAGCATATTTGCATTCAAAGGAACGGAATGGATGTTTACATTCGTTGGATATTTTGGACTTATTCCCGGCTTTATCGGAGGGGTTGTTGAGGTCTGGAGGAATGAGCGGTAACGGGACTTTTATTTATATTAAAAAAGGCATAGAATATAGGCAGAGGTGATTGTTATGAAATTTGCTATGAAACACGGAGGCTTATGTTCTATGTCTTTTGTTTTGCGTATATGTTTATGTGTTGTATTCTTGTGTACATGGGTGGCGTTTCTTTGCGCGTGTGAGGGTAATGCAAGCAAAATCAGTAACACAGGTGTTGAGGAAAGCACTTACGTTTTACAGTCTGGTATTGGAACAGATGCAGCCACTTCTTTAGAGGGACAGCCAGTGATGAGAAAAGGTTATAATCCACAGATGGATTTTGCTTATGATGAGCATGATGATGTAGATATTGACGAGAATTATGTTGGCAGCTTATGCGGTGAAGCCACAAAAGAACTTGAAACAATGTTCGGACCAGCAGAATTCTATGTGACAGCAGAAAGTAACGAAGATGACAGTTACACAATCGATGTGTATTATAATGAAAAAGCTGCGTCATTTTCAGATGATGAGGTGGAACAGATAAGAATGTATATTAATCAGGAATACAAAGAAGTGAGACTGTCAGAGATTAATATACAGGGCTGGTAGTTGTAAATTAAGCCAGCTTATGTTATATTAATTGAGGCGTTGAATTGGGGACACCACTTTTCAAGACCAGCAGACAGGATTATATGAATGAATCATGTCAGCGAACATACAACAGGCGTCGGTAATAAAAGATTTCCGGCGTGTTTATATTATGATTTTAAAGGCAGAACCAGCTGGAAAGCGGTTCTGCCTTTTTTGCGCGAGCAGCGATGAGAGAAGGCATGGAAAGTTCACAGTCGTGCTTGCACGAGCTGTGAACTTTATATGGGTTCTCAAGGAGCGCCGCGACAATGCCAGAATGAAATTCTGGCATATGAGCTGCTCGCGAAGCAATGAGCCGTGCAAGCTGGAATGTGCTTGCACAAATTCCAGCTTATACGGCGAATGCCCATAATGAACAACGAAGGGAAAGGAGAGTCTATGGTACAGATTAACGGAGAGCAGGTTGAAGCTTCAAAGGTTGTGGGGAAAACACTTCTTGCTTATGTAACAGAGGCAGGGTATGACCCTGTAGGCATTGTGATTGAGAAGAATATGGAAATAATTCACAGGGAAGACTTTGACAAGGTTAATATTGCTGATGAAGATGTGATTGAGATATTGCATTTTGTTGGCGGCGGACAGTTTTAATATGAGTTTAGTCTGAGAGCAGGGAGTCTGGCTGCTTATAAGCAATGTCAGAGCGGTTAATAATAGGCAAAGACCTACTACAATTACAGAATTTGAAATTGAGTAGGTTAATATTTGGCAGGGAAATATTAAGAAACCTACAAGGCGTGAGAAAATCAAGATTTAGTAGGCTTTTGTGATAGCTGACAGCCTATAAAAGCGAGATAAACAAGGTATTTATAGGTCGTATTAAAACATGAGAGTAAAGAAAGACCTATAAGAAGCTTTATAAGAGTTTGATTAGTAGGTTTTCTGAAAATAAGAGAGCTGACGCGAACCTACTAAAAGACAGAAAATACATTTTTTATAGGTTTTCTAGCGGTAAGAGGACAAATTCAATCAGCAATTACAAGATTGAGAACATAAAAGAGAGGCAGGACAGACTATAGGTGCAGGAAGTATTGCCAGAAAAAGAACAGTCATCAGAAACATAATAAAAAAGATAACAGGAGGAAGCAAAGATGGAAAATAAGGCACAGGACAAGAAAGAAGATAAGTTAATATTAGGAGGACATGAGTTCAACAGCAGATTCATATTAGGTTCAGGAAAGTACAATGTGAATCTTATTAAGGCGGCAGTTGAGCAGGGCGGTGCTGAAATTATCACACTTGCTCTTAGACGTGCCAATACAGAGAATAAAGAGAATATTCTTGATTTCATACCGAAGGGAGTAACTCTTCTTCCTAATACTTCAGGAGCAAGAAATGCAGAGGAAGCGGTAAGAATTGCGAGACTCAGCCGTGAGATGGGATGTGGAGATTTTGTAAAGATTGAGATTATGCATGATGCAAAGTATCTTCTCCCAGATAACTATGAGACAGTGAAAGCAACAGAAATACTTGCTAAGGAAGGATTTGTTGTAATGCCATACATGTATCCTGATCTGAATGTGGCAAGAGATTTACAGAATGCCGGAGCTGCCTGCGTTATGCCGCTTGCTTCACCGATTGGAAGCAATAACGGACTTTCAACCAAAGCATTTATACAGATACTTATTGATGAGATTGATCTGCCAATTATCGTGGATGCAGGAATTGGCAAGCCTTCGCAGGCATGTGAGGCAATGGAGATGGGAGCTGCTGCGGTTATGGCTAATACAGCGATTGCGACCGCAGGAAATGTTCCAGCAATGGCAGAGGCGTTTAAGAAGGCTATAGAGGCAGGAAGAAGTGCATATCTTACAGGAATGGGAAGAGTTCTTGCAAGAGGTGGAAGTGCATCTGACCCATTAACAGGATTCTTACGTTAAATGTGGAGAGCAATCTGCAAGAGGAATTGTGGTATTAAAAAATAAAATAGAAAAGAAGGCAGAATAATGAACGAAGAAAATCAGGTGTATTTTATAGACAGTGACCAGCTTCCACCGGCTGCGTTAGAGAGAAAACATAAGTTAGAGCAGGATCCGTCATTCAGAACAGATTACATGAAATATCTTGATGACATGGAAATAATTGATTCAGATATTAAGGATAAAGTCTTAAAGGCAATGGATGAGTATGATTATGATTCATACGCAGCTGCAGATGTGGAGAGGGCATTAAGCAAAGAAACATGTAATATTGAAGATTTTAAGGCATTGCTTTCACCAGCTGCAGCACCTTATTTAGAGCAGATGGCAAGAAAAGCAGAGAATGAAACTAAGAAACATTTTGGCAATACAGTGTATATATTTACACCTATCTATATAGCTAATTACTGCCAGAATTACTGCATATACTGTGGCTTCAACTGCTACAATAATATTCATAGAAAGAAACTTTCATTCGAGGAAATTGAGCATGAGATGAAAGTTATTGCAGATACAGGAATGGAAGAAATCCTGATACTGACAGGAGAGAGCAGAAAATATTCAGACGTTGAATACATTGGTGAATCAGTTAAGATTGCAAGAAAATATTTCAAGAATATCGGCATAGAGATATATCCTGTAAATGTGGATGAATACCGCTATCTTCATGAGTGCGGAGTTGATTATGTAACAGTATTTCAGGAGACATATAATCCTGTAAAGTATGAGACATTACATTTGTTAGGTCATAAGAGAGTATGGCCATACAGATTTGATGCACAGGAAAGAGCACTTATGGCAGGTATGAGAGGTGCAGGCTTTTCAGCATTGTTAGGACTTGATGATTTCAGAAAAGACGCACTGGCAACAGCACTGCATGTATATTATCTTAACAGAAAATACCCACATGCAGAACTGAGTCTTAGCTGTCCGAGACTCCGTCCGATAATCAACAATGATAAGATTAATCCAAGAGATGTCGGCGAAAAGCAGTTGTGTCAGGTGCTTTGTGCGTACAGATTATTTCTGCCATTCGTTGGAATAACAGTTTCAAGTCGTGAGAGTGCGCAGTTTAGAAATGGTATAACCAAGATATGTGCCACTAAAGTTTCAGCAGGTGTTTCAACAGGAATCGGCGACCATGAATCTAAATATACAGGAAAAGAAGATGGTGATGCCGGAGATGAACAGTTTGAAATCAATGATAACCGTTCATTTGACAGAATGTATAAGGATATGGAGGATGGCGGGCTTCAGCCAGTCGTGAATGAATACATTTATGTATAGAAAATATATATGTATAACGAACAGACATCTGGTGAACGGCAGCGGTGGCGCAGAGTGTACCATGGAGGAGTACATTATGCAACTTGAAAAATGTGTGGCACTGCACCCATATGCCATGATACTTCGTGAAAAGGATATGGACAGGCAGGACTACAGGGAACTTGCCAGACACATACAGGTAATGTGCAGGAAAGCTTCTGTTAAAATGTTTGTTCACAGTGATATCAGTGCGGCAAAGTATGCAGACTGTGGAAATGTACATTTTTCAATGGAACATTTTAAACAAATGTGTGAAGAACAGGCAGATGTGATAAAGAGGCTTGATTGTGTGAGTGTATCGTGTCACAGTATGGAAGAGGCAGTGAATGCTGTCCGCGCAGGAGCAGACCAGATTGTGCTTGGAACGATATTTGAGACACAGTGCAAGCCGGGGAAGATGGGAGCAGGACTTAGTTTTCTTAAAGAAGTGAGTAGAGCGGCTCATACTGTTAATCCCACAGTAAAAGTGTTTGCGATTGGAGGAATTAAGCCTGATAACATTAAAAAAGTGCTTGAAGCCGGTGCAGATGGCGGATGTATGATGTCATGGTTTATGCAACATAATTAATATAATATACAAAGAAAAACTTCTGTGATATAATTTCGCGGAAGTTTTTCTTTTTTTAAAATTTTTTAAACTTATTTAAACTTCATTTCGTATAATAATATATAGAACTAAAGAAAGGGCAGAAAATTATATGAAAGACATGTTAAGACTAGGTACTAAAGATAGAAAAAAATATCTAATTATAAGCGTAGTGTCAGTCTTAGTTATAGCATTAATAACTGTTTCCATAATTGCTGTGCAATTAAGACATAATAAGAATGAAAAAAAGAAAAATGTAGAAGAAACAACTGTGCATACAATGATGGTGCAGGAAACTACAGTGCAAGAGACTACAGAAGAGGGAACCACAGAAGAGGATACAACGCAGGAAGAGAGTGCAGAAGTAGTAGATAGGGAAGTGGTTGAAGAATTTTTTGAAAATGAGATATCAACAGAAAATGAGGAGGCATTTGAACTTCCGCCAAGGCAGCTTACGGACGAGTTTATCCCATATGATGGACAGAAGAGAGAAATAACATGCTATGGGGATAGTATGATGGCCGGAGCAGGAAGTGCAACTGAAGGAAAAGTAAATGGAATTGATATATATGGGTGGACTACACCTGTTACAATAGAAAAACTGACTAATATACCAACACATAATCTTGGAGGGTCAGGAGAAAATTCAAGTCAGATTACTTTTAGGGCTGGTGGAACAAAGGTTTATATAGACAGGGATATTACAATAAGTGAAACTGATTCGGCAATAGCTCAGATTATAGATGAAAATGAAAATGTATTTGAAACAGATAATTATAGTGGATATGGATTTGATTATGATCCTTATCCGGGTGATATGTATATAAATGGTTATTTGTGTGATGTTAAAAATACAGGTGATGGTCAGGTTGAAATTAAACTTACAAAGGGATATGCAGCATATGACAATTCTACTGATAATAGTGTTGTTATATATGAAAGTGAAACAGCTGCATATTCAAGACAGGGAGCAGATATAAAAGCAGAGAGTGATATAGTAACAGAATATGACACAGTGATAAAAGAAACAGAGTCACAAACATCTGGTGAAAAACCAATGGAGAAGCCAACAGAAAAACCAGCAGAAACTTCAGGCGTAGAAAAAGTTACAATTTCTGGCGGAACACAGGCAATGACAAGGGCATCACAGGAAAGAAGTGCGAAAGATATATTAATACTTGAAATGGGAAGTAATGGCGGCTGGGAAAATGATTATCAGCAGCTTATTCTTCAATATGATAATATAATACTTAATTCCGGCTGCAAATATTATATAGTACTCGGAGATACGGATGATCCGGCTGATTCTGTAGATGTTAATCAGGGAGAGTATGGAGAAGACGGTAATTATGTGGGAATCGGTGATACAGCATGGGAAGCAGCCTTAAGAGTAAGTGACTGCGGACTTGATACAACAACAGATGACCTTGAGAATTTCAAGAAAGGTAATATATCTGAACAATTAAGATATGACTGGACACATTTTAACTGTTATGGATATTATACAAAGGGAATTGGTGTATACAAGAAAGGCGTAGAACTAGGATACTGGAGTTAGAATTTTACAAGAATTATACATGAATATGATTACACCTTTTACATTAAATGGTTATTATGAATATGCATTGAAGGGGGACAGCCAAAAGACGGGGATGGCTGTGGTTCCCGGATATGTAAACTTATAGACCATGGAATGTAGAAAGGTGGTACTCATATGGAAGTAGCTATCTTAAAGCATTCGCAGCGTAAGCTGCTTTTTTTATGCCCTAAAATGTTAATTTGTTAAGAAGGTTTGAATAGATTGACTGTATATGTTATTATTTCAAAGTAAAATCAATAAGAAATATTAAAGAGAAATATGAATGTTTAACAAATACAGAAATATAAAAAAGATTGGTCTTGTGTTAATAGGTCTTGCCTTAGTTATATTTTTAATAACCAATGTAAGAATCCGTTCTGTTGATTCCTACAGAAAGCAATTCAGTAATATGGCAGATTCGGGTCAGACACAGCCCGACAGACCAGATAATAATGATAGATTACAGGATGAAACCATCAGTACCGATAATGCCAATGCCACAGACAACGGCAGCTTTGATGGAACGGGTGATGGAACAGTTTCAGATGACAATTCTGCTTCTGGCTCAACGGATAATATAACAGTTACAGATAATAATTCCGGTTCAGGTGGTAGAGAATCAGACAGGAGTAACGGAAACGCCGTATCAGGTGGCAATGATTCAGAAAGCAGCAATTTAGGGAATAATACTTCAGAAAGTAACAATTCGGGAAATGATGATTCAGGGAATAATTCACAGAATACCAGACCGGCAGGCAAGGTAATCAGTTGTACTATAGAGATAAGATGCGATAATGCGACAGCGAGAAAAGACACTGTTAATCCGTCAATTGCATCACGTATCCCTGATGATGGAACTATACTTGAAGTTACAACATACACTGCAGTTGAAGGCTTTACTGTATATGATGTTCTTGCAGCAGTTACAGCAATGCATGATCCTGTAATTCCGATAGTTGCTAATTCTGATAAGTCGTATGTATCAAGCATTAATAATCTGTCAGAGAAGAATGTAGGACCACAAAGTGGCTGGACTTACAGAGTTAATGGAGTTCTGCCTATGATGGCGGCTAATCAGTATACAGTAAAAGATGGAGATGTAATAAAATGGATATACGTGTGCCAGTTAGGCGACAAGTAACTAAATATTCAGCATTTGCAGTAATGCATCCGTGGACGAATTTCATCTACATTGCACTTGTGCTGGTGATAACCATGTTCACAATGAACCCGGTGATACTGGCGGTTTCGTATGCAGGTTCACTTGCCCTTGGAATATATATGCAGGGTGGTTCTTTTATTAAGAAGAATATTATGATAACAATTCCTGTTGTTATATTCTCTGTGTTAATCCAGCCAATTTTTAATCACAGCGGAGTTACACCGTTGTTTTATATTAACGATAACATGGTATGTCTTGAGAATATAATATACGGCGCAGTTATAAGTCTTTTATTAATTGCAGTCATACAATGGTGCAGTGTTGCAGCCAGTTATCTTTCTTCGGAGAAAATGATGTATCTGTTCGGAAGTTTTATTCCTTCTGTTGGCATGATATTTTCTATGATATTAAGAATGATACCGCTTATGAGAAAGAGATACAGACAAATACATGACGCACAGATGGGACTTCGAGGAGTGGAGAATAAGAATGGCATCTTTGAAAAAATCAGACATTTTGCGAATGAATTTTCAACTCTTATAACATGGTCACTTGAAAGCTCAATGGAAACTTCTATGTCTATGGAGAGCAGGGGATATGGACTTAAAGGAAGGACAAGCTTTAACAGATTCAGATTCACACTAAAGGATACCTTTACGATAATTATAATGCTTGTATGTTTTGTGATGGCTGTTATTCCAATAGCAGGAAAGAAGCTTGCAGTATATTATCTACCTGTAATATATTATACGAAATCAGGTGTAGAAGGAGTGCTGGCAGTTACAGCATTTGTAATACTGACAGTAACTCCATTGATAATAGAGATAATAGGAGATGTGCAGTATAAGAGACGAAGTTCATATAACGAAAGGTAATTGCATAATGACAGACACAATTATTAATGTTTCATCACTTTCTTTCGGGTATGCAGGAAGTGATGTATTGGTACTTGAAGATATAACATTTGATATAAAGAAGGGCGAGGTTGCGCTGATTATAGGCGCTTCAGGAAGCGGAAAGACTACGCTTCTTAAGATGCTTGGTAAAAGCATGATTCCAGAGGGGAGACTTAGTGGAAAAGCAGAATATTACGGCAGACAGATAAGCAGCTTAAGTCAGGCAGAAGCGGCAGTTAAGATTGGATATGTCGGACAGAATCCTGACAACCAGATTGTTACTGATAAGGTATGGCATGAACTGGCATTTGGGCTTGAAAATCTCGGCGTGCCAAATGCAGACATAAGGCGCAGGGTTGCAGAAATGTCTGAATATTTCGGTATTACCGGCTGGTATGATAAGAATACAGAGGAATTGTCTGGCGGACAGAAACAGCTTCTTAATCTAGCTTCCATAATGGTTATGAGACCAGAGGTTTTATTGCTTGATGAGCCGACGGCACAGCTTGACCCGCTTGCTAAGAAGAAGTTCATAGATACAGTTCTGGAGCTTAACAAGGATTTTGGAATAACAATTATGTGTGTTGAACACAATCTTGCGGATATCTATTCTAAAGCGGACAAAGTGCTTGTGCTTGAGAATGGAAAGCTTATATATAATGGTTCTCCTAGAAAGACAGCAGAAAGTCTTGTTAAGACAGAGAATCCGCTTGTTTATGGGCTTCCTTCATCTGTAAGGATATATGAGGGCTGTAAGAAGGATATTACATTTGAAACAGACTGCCCGCTTACAGTTAAAGAGGGCAGGAAATGGATAGCCAGTCTTAATATTAAAGGAGAATCTTATGTATCACAGGATAAGCATTACGAAACCGGGGATACAGCGGTTTCAGTTAAAAATGTGTTTTTCAGATACACTAAGAATTCTGCAAATGTACTTGAAAATATCAGCTTTGATATAGAGAAGGGCAGGATAACTGCTCTGCTTGGAAGTAATGGAGCAGGAAAGACAACGCTTTTAAGACTTATGTCAGGAATTAAAAAGCCTATATCAGGTAAGGTGAAGGTGAATGGAAGATGTGCAGTGCTACCGCAGAATCCTATGGCATTGCTTAATCAGATAAGTGTTGAGGAAGAATTAGCATCAGCAGTTATGGATAAGAGAAATTCGTCTGTTAAGAATATGGACAGAAAACAGAGAATTGTGCTTGTTGAGAATATGCTGGAGCGGACGGGACTTCTAAGGGTGAGAAAGCAGCATCCGTATGATTTGAGTGGAGGGCAGCAGCAGAGGCTTGCATTTGCAAAGATTCTGCTGTATGAACCGGATATTATTCTGCTTGATGAGCCAACTAAAGGAATTGACCCGTTCTTCTGTAAAAAGATGGGTGAATGGCTGGAAGAATTAAAGAATATGGGGAAAACTATTGTGATAGTTTCACACGATGTGGAATTCTGTGCATTATTTGCCGACAAATGTGGATTAATATTTGACAGAAACATAGAAAGTTACACAGATTCACACAGCTTCTTTGCAGGCAATATATTTTTCACAACGGATACTAACAGGATTATGTCCGATTTTTTCAAAGATTGTGTAACATGTGATGAAGCTGTTGAAGCGATTCACAGATGTTTAGAGGATAATAGATAATGAGTGTTAATTACATGCTTATAAGCATTATTATACTGGCTGTTGCAATTGCTATTCCTTTCTTTACGTTTGAAAAGAGGAAGCCGAAGGCAAGGCATGTTGTGATGATTGCAGTTATGTCAGCTCTTACAGTTGTTGCTAATATAATATGTGCGTATACGATACCGCTTCATGCTGGTACAGCACTTGTCATAATAACGGGAATTGCATTTGGACCACAGACAGGCTTTCTTACAGGTGTACTGTCAAGATTTGTATGTAATTTCTTTATGGGGCAGGGCGTATGGACTCCGTGGGAAATGGCTGCGTGGGGGCTGCTTGGTGTTCTTGCAGGAATTGCATTTTACAAACCGGAGCTTGTCGGATATTTTGATGATAAGAAAGAGATTGTAAGAAAGCAGGCAAGAACAGGTCTGTCAGTTATGGCTGTTCCTGTTGTGTGTATGGTTGTCTCAGAGATTGTGGGATATATTGTATATATATTTACTGAAAAGCCGGGAGAGACATTCTTTGGGTGGAGGCTGTATGCTTTCGGACTTGCTGGAATTATTATGGCAGTTCTTCTTATGAGAAGCCGTATACCTTGTAATTTTATCACAGTGACAATATTTACATTTATAAGTGTGTTTGTTATATATGGTGGAATTATGAATATTGCAGCCATGATGATGAACAGTACATATACGGATTCAGGCAGTGCAAATATATCATGGGAGGCACTGAAACTTCTGTACATAACCGGAGCACCTTATGATGCAATGCATGCGGGCGGAGCGGCTGTATGTGCATTTCTTTTTGGTGATGGACTGCTTGGAAAGCTTACGCGTGCTAGAATTAAATATGGGTTATAGAGAGCTGCTATAATTTGGAAAGCCTACTATAATAACATTTTTAGGCGATTGAGTGGGTTGATTGAGGTATATGATATTGCTATTGAGGGGCGAGAAACCTACTCAATAACGGATTAGATATATTTTAGTAGGCCATTTTTTAAGAATAGAAGCTGTCTGGCATGAAAGTTGTATGCAAAAGACCTACTAAATTGGAACAAAGCATTTGGTTAGTAGGTGATTGAGATTAATTGGATGAAATATATTCCTTGAAAAACCTACGGAAGCGATGATCGATAGTGACTTAGTGGGTCTTTGGCAAATACACAGAAGAAAAAGCTTATACTATGGTGTGAATTACCAATATATAAAAACTGCCGCCGGATATCGCGAGGATTCCGGTGGCAGAGCTGTGTGTCTGCAGTTATTAGCGGACACTTTTTTTATTGTAAACAGTTACACATGCGAATGTAGCAGCACAAGCAGCTAAGAGCAGGTACATGTAAACATTAACATCACCAGTTGCAGGTGATACTTCATTGCCGGTAGAAGGTTCTGTGGCTGGCTCAGTAGAAGGCTCAGTAGAAGGTTCAGTAGAAGGCTCTTCTACAGGAGCGTTCTTTGCGTCTGCAATAGCCTTAACATCAGCGGTTATATCAAATGGGTTAGTTTTACCCTCAAGAGTATAGAGGTAAGTGATGATACCCTGTAATGCATCAGGTGTTGCTGATTTGAAGTCTTCCTGACCTGTGTATGTATTAATATAAGCACCATTACCTGAAGCTGATTTGAACTTATTAACAATTGAATTATATAAAACAGCAGTATTAACATCCGGATTGTTGTACTGAGCAAAGAATGCAAGGTTCATACCAGACGAATTAGTGTTGCCAGGTGTTGGATATTGAACACTATATCCTGATGTGCCATCTGTTAATATAGTCTGCTTAGAATAGTCTGCAGCACTGTCAACAGCTTTCTTTACATCAGAATCTGTATCATATAATGATGCAAAGAATGGAAATACAAATCCATTACTATCAGTTGAGTTTCCCCAGTTGTCAATACCATTACCATCAGCAGTACAAGCTGCAAGGAGAGCTGATTTGATATCAGCTAATACTTTGTCTGAGTTACTGATGGTGTCTCTGTAAGCATTAACTACTGAATATACTGAACCAATGTGATAGATATTCATGCTGTTATTGCTTAAGTCATCAACTGAAAATGTGTTGATAATTTTATCAAATTTACTGACAACATTGATTCCGTTGAAATCAGTAGCATCAATTCCTGATGCAGAAAGAATCATTATAAGATATGTATAGCTTGAAATATAATAATTCTTAGCGTTGTATCCGTTATTGATGTTTATAGTTCCATCTTCGCTAATGTTATTCTTAACGAATTCAAGATATGCAGCAAGCTGGTTAGAGCAGTCATATCCTGAACGGATTGCAAGGAACAGGTCTCTTGAAACTCCATAGAATACGCCGGTATCAGCATATGTAGAGAAATCAATACTGTTCATAAGGTAAGAAGCAGTAAGCTGGGCTTCCTGTCTTACATCGGCTGCAGCAGGAGCTGTAGCGTCTGTTGTTGTATCTGCGAAAGCTGGTACGATATTCATGCAGATTAAGCATGCAGCAACCAGAAATGCAAATATCTTTCTTTTTAATTGTTTCATGTTTTCCTCCTTGACCACCTCTCACCAGGTGATGTGAAAATTTATAGTGCAGTAAATATCCTGACTTGCCGCTTAAGCCATTTCTTAGGCCTTCCCGTGCACAGTGCCATACTTAAGTTAAGGATGAATGTATAGCGTATTTAAAACTAAAGCTGCTGCTGATTACAGTGGCATAATATAAAAAACGTGTCGGCATACAGTAGAGTGAGCTGTTATGGATTCTGACCATATTCCTTACTGCCTGCTTGATTGTACCTTTATGTAGAAAATGTGTCAATTACATTTACCTTTGCTTTACATATATTTTACATAACTCCGATAGTGGATTTTACACACCAGTGTGACAATAAAATTATTGCCAAAGAAAAGATGTGGTTAAGAGAAAAATGAGGAATGATATGAAATTCACAGAAATTAAGAAAAAGTTTTTGGACTATTTTCGGGAAAAGGAGAACGGGGCAATGAGCATAAACACTAAAGAAACAACACAGAGAGGATGTTACACAAACAGGGAGTTATCATGGCTTGCATTTAATGAGAGAGTGTTAAATGAAGCAGCTAATCCTAAAGTTCCACTTGCGGAAAGACTTACATTTGCATCAATATACCAGACTAATCTGGATGAATTCTTTATGGTACGCGTGGGAACTCTTATGATACAGATGCAGCTTCAGGAAAAGGAAAGAGACAATAAAACCGGAATGACAAGCGAAGAGCAGGTAAAAGCTATTCTTGATAAGGTGAGTGAGCTTGAGAAGAAAAAAGGCAGAGTGTATGAACAGCTTATGGGAGAACTTGAGACAGCCGGGATAAGAATAATTAATTTTAATAAGCTGTCTAATGATGAAGGTGCAATGCTGGAGGAATATTTTGATATGCATATAGCACCATTTCTTTCACCTATGATAATAGGACAGCAGCAGCCATTTCCTTTTCTTGCAAATAAGCAGTTATATGCAATCGTGCTTATGAAGACTAAGAAGGGTAAGAATAAAATAGGAATAGTACCTTGTTCAAACAGTGTATTTAAGAGACTTATAGAAATTCCTACAAGACCGGGAACATTTATGCTTTCTGAAGAATTGATTCTGCATTTTGTATCAAAGCTGTATGAGAAGTATGAAATACAGGAAAAATCAGTTATGAGAGTTATTAGAAATGCAGATATAGATGCTGGTTCATTTGATGACGAGGACCTTGATTACAGAAATATGATGGAACATATGGTTAAGCAGAGAAACAGGCTTAATCCGGTATGTGTACAGTTAAATAGAGAAATAAACGACAAAGCAAAGAAAAAGCTTACAGATTATCTGGAAATAGGTGCAAAACACCTGATTGAAGAGAGAACTCCACTGGATATGTCATTTGTATTCCAGCTGCAGAACGTGTTAAAGAATAAGCCTGAGCTATTTTATAAGAAAAGAGTTCCACAGCCAGGTAAAGAAATCAGTATGAATGAAAAGATAATTCCACAGATTGAGAAGAAAGATGTTGTTCTTTCATATCCATTTGAGAGTATGAGACCATTCATATCTATGCTGGAGGAAGCAGCTAGTGACCCGACTGTTGTATCAATAAAGATGACTCTTTACAGAGTTGCTGACAGAAGTAAGATAGTTGAGACTCTTATTGAAGCGGCTGAAAATGGTAAAGAGGTTATTGTTCTTGTGGAGCTGAGAGCCAGATTTGATGAGGCTAATAATATTGAAATGTCTAAGAGATTAGAAGAAGCCGGATGCCAGCTTTTATATGGTCTGGGTGATTACAAGGTACACTCAAAGTTATGCCTTATAACACGTTCGGTTAATAATACATTTTCATATATAACACAGATAGGAACAGGCAATTATAATGAAAAGACTTCCAGATTATATACCGATCTGTCACTTATTACAGCTAATCAGGAGATAGGTGCGGATGCGGCTGCAGTATTTGCTGCTTTGCAGAAGGGAGAAACGGTGGATAGTTCTAACCAGCTTCTTGTTGCACCAAACTGCCTGCAGAACAGAATTCTTTCAATGATAGATGAGCAGATTGATAAGGCAAAGAATGGTCAGGATGGATATGTTGGAGTTAAGATTAATTCCCTTACAGACAAACTTATTATTGAGAAATTAATTGAAGCTTCACAGGCAGGTGTTAAAATAGATCTTGAAGTAAGAGGAATATGCTGTATAAAGCCGGGAGTTAAAGGATATACAGATAATATCCGTGTGGTCAGTGTTGTTGGACGTTTTCTGGAACATTCAAGAATATATCGTTTTGGAAGAGGAGATGACCAGAAGATATATATTGCATCGGCAGACTTTATGACAAGAAATACCACGAGACGAGTTGAGGTTGCTGCACCTGTGCTTGATAAGCATTGTCAGGAACGCATAATTCACATATTTGATCTTATTATGCAAGATGATGAGAAAGGCAAAGAGCAGAATAGTGATGGAGTATACTGTGACAGACATATCAATAATCCTAAGATTGATTCACAGGAAACTTTATACGAAGAAAGCTATGAAGCGGCAGCCAGTGCAGAATAATTAAGAAAATGGAGGCTAACAGGTATGAAGATAGGTATGCTTACAAGTGGTGGAGACTGCCAGTCTCTTAATGCGGCAATGAGAGGTGTTGCCAAAACTTTGTATAATAATTCAAATGATGTTGAAATATACGGATTTCTTGATGGTTATAAAGGAATGATTACTAAGAATTACAAACTGATGAAAGAAGAGGATTTTAGTGGGATTCTCACAGAGGGAGGAACAATTCTTGGAACTTCCAGAACACCTTTTAAATATATCAATGAGCCTGATGAGGAAGGACGCGATAAGGTTGCAGGCATGATTAAGACTTATAAGGATTTAAAACTTGACTGCCTGGTAATGCTTGGTGGAAACGGCTCGCATAAGACTGCGGCTCTTTTATCGCAGAAGGGGTTAAATGTCGTTACTTTTCCTAAGACTATTGATAATGATATAGAAGGAACTGAGATGAGTTTTGGATTTCAGTCAGCTATAGATGTTGCGACAAGAACTATTGATGAGATCCACACAACGGCAGCCTCACACAGCAGAGTGTTTATTGTCGAGATTATGGGACATAAAACAGGCTGGCTTACACTTCATTCAGGAATTGCAGGAGGGGCAGATATCATACTTATACCTGAAATTCCATATAATGTTGATGAGGTGTTGAATACAATCAGAAAGCGTGAAAAGCAGGGCAAGAAATTTACTATAATTGCAATGGCTGAGGGTGCAATATCAGATGAGGATGCAAAGCTGTCAAAGAAAGAGCTGAAAGAAAAGAGAAAGACATATACATTTCCATCAGTAGCATATCAGTTGAGTGATGAGCTGCAGAAAAAAGCCGGTCAGGAAGTAAGAGTTACAATACCGGGACATGTACAGCGCGGCGGAATTCCAAGTGCATCAGACAGAATACTTGCAACAAGAATCGGAGTTGAGGCTGCAGGACTTATATTAAGAAAAGATTATGGCAATATGGTATGCATCAAAGATGGAAAATTCTCTAAGATACCACTTGAAGAGGTTGCAGGTAAAACAAAGATGGTTAACGTAGATAATGAACTTATAAGACAGGCTGAAAGCTTAGGCATTAGTCTTGGCAGAAAGGCATAAGTGGTATATAATACAAAGCAAATGCTTCAGGAAAGAAGGGAAATGCTTTGAAGAAATCAGACAGACTAAAGATAGTTATTCTTGGAATAACTGGATTACTTATTCTTATTGGAACCGGAATATTTATATTTATAGGACAGAGTATATGTACCATGGCTGGTGTAGGGCTTTTTGTTATTGTGTGTCTTGGAATGGTTGTTGTTGCAGGAAAGAAAGATGACCAGACAGAAACAATAGAACAGCTTAACCAGACAATATCTGAACAGAGCAGAAGGATAATGAATACTGAGGGGCAGCTTGCAAGATATAAGAGAGAACTTGCAGAGGCGACTGGTAAGAATGAAGCATAATAATTAAATATTAAGGAGATAGTCATGTTACTAGAGATTTTAAAGGCAATTCTTTTCGGTATAGTCGAAGGAATTACAGAATGGCTGCCTATAAGCAGCACAGGGCATATGATTCTGCTTGACCAGGTAGTCAAACTTAATGTATCCGCAGATTTTTATAAGATGTTTCAGGTAGTTATCCAGCTTGGAGCAATAATGGCCGTAGTTATATTATTCTGGAATAAATTGTGGCCTTTCTATATGAAGAAGACTAAGAGTGGTAAGAAAGCAGCTTGGAAAGATGGCGCACTTGCAATGTGGATTAAGATTATTATTGCATGTATTCCGGCAGCGATTGTCGGATTGATTTTCGATGATAAGATAGATGAATTATTCTATCATCCAATCCCTGTTGCTATTGCACTTATCGTTGTAGGTATAGTTTTTATAGTTGTGGAGAATGCAAAGAAAGGCAGCAGGCCAGCAATCAGAAGTATAGGTGAGATAACTTATAAGGCAGCAATAATAATAGGTCTGTTCCAGCTTATAGCAGCAGTATTTCCAGGTACATCAAGATCAGGTGCAACAATTATCGGAGCACTCATAATCGGAGTATCAAGAAGCGTTGCGGCTGAATTTACATTTTTCCTTGCAGTACCTGTAATGTTCGGAGCAAGTCTTTTAAAGATTGCTAAATATGCTGCTGTGGGAATGGCTATGACAGGAACAGAGTGGGTTGTTCTCATTGTAGGCTGCCTTGTTGCGTTCTTTGTATCAGTATTCGTAATCAAGTTCCTTATGGGATACATCAAGAAGCATGATTTCAAGGTGTTCGGTGTGTACAGAATAATTCTTGGTATAGCAGTTATTGCACTCAGCTTTGTATTGTTTTAATTCTAATACACTTCAAGGTATGAATTGTATACATAACCGCTTGTACCATTATAATCAATAAGGGTGTAATAAGCACCAACAGATGATATAGAACCGGTAGTCCCTCCTGGCACAACTGCAAAGGAGTGGCTGCCGTTTTTGTCTTTATGCATATTGACATAGGAAGCACCTGTCACACGGTAACTTTTAAGAGCAGATGTATTGGTTATGCGTCCATTTGCAAATGTATACGATGGCTGGGCGGCTGTTTCAGGCTGTGTGTTTTGGACTTCAGTCTGAACGGTTTCTGGCTCGGAGGATTCACAGGATGTTTCAGATTCTACAGTTTCTGTCTGAGTTTCAGTCACGACGGTGGATTCCTGTTTTGTTACATCCTGAGAAGAAGCAGTTTCTTTAACTGTTACAGCAGGCGTTGTTTTAGACACAGTTTCTGAACTGATATCTTTAACAGTAACTGGCTGGGTTTCAGAATTGCTGGCAGTGTGAATGTTTTTTTCAAGACCGCCACCGCCAAAACCGATGTTTTCAAAGATGACAACTCCGGTTATAATTATTACAAGATATATACATAAAAATATTTTAACAATAAGATTATTGATTTTCATTGTGACTAAAGACCTCATATTTTCTATAATAAATTAATATTAGTTCTTTTTATGGGGCAGGTCAATAAAAAAAGTGATAATCCAGAGGTGTAAAATGAACATAATAGGTCACATTTCAACAGATTTTCCAACAAAATTTGGGATTCCAAGACAGAGTGGATTGATAGAGGAATTAAAAGGTGTCATAACATTTGAACCAGAATACAGACAGCCAGAGGCTTTCAGGGGATTGGAGGATTTTTCACATATATGGGTTTTATGGCAGTTTTCCAAGTCGCAGAAGAAAACTATAGCGGCAACGGTAACTCCTCCAAGACTTGGAGGAAAAGTACGAATGGGAGTATTTGCAACAAGGTCGCCGTTCAGACCGAATGATATAGGGTTGTCATGTGTGAAATTAGAGCACATAGAATATACGGCAGATAAAGGACCGGTACTATTCGTTTCAGGGGTGGATATGGTTGATGGCACGCCGATATACGATATCAAGCCGTATGTAAAATTCACAGACTCACACCCAGAGGCAAAAGAAGGATTTACGGCAGCCACTTATAACAGAAATCTTAAAGTGATATTTCCATCAGACCTGCTTGCAATAATGCCGGAAAACAAACAGACAGCAGCGGTTAAAATATTAGAGCAGGATCCAAGACCAGCTTATGATACAGACGAGACAAGGGCTTATGGGGTAACATTTTCAGGCTTTGATATCAGATTCAAGGTGCATGGGGATGTGCTGACTGTGTTTGAAGTGGTGGATATTGAGGCGGCTGGTGGATATAAGAAGGTAAAGTGAGCTGGTGTCAATTTCACTTGATAATCCAGCTAAAATGTGCTTTACTTATATGGACTAGGTAAACAATTAATGTTGCAATCAAGATTAAGGAGGAGCTATATGAGAGTTGGAATGGGATATGATGTTCATAAACTGGTTAAAGACCGTAAGCTTATCATGGGCGGAGTTGAGATTCCATATGAATTAGGTCTGCTTGGACACTCTGATGCAGATGTGCTTCTTCATGCCATTATGGATGCATTACTGGGTGCAGCGCATTTCCCGGATACAGATGACAGATACAAGGGAATATCAAGTATCAAGCTTCTGGAAGAGGTTGGAAAGAAGATAGATGAGGCTAATTATATTATAGAAAATATTGATGCTACTATTATTGCACAAAAGCCTAAGATGCGCCCATATATTGATGATATGAGAAAGAATATCGCAGATGCTTTAAAGATTGATGTTGACAGAGTCAATGTTAAGGCTACTACAGAAGAAGGACTTGGATTTACCGGAAGTGGAGAGGGTATTTCTTCACAGGCAATATGCTCACTTAATTCTGTTTCTAATTATATATACGGTGCGGCTGATATGACAAACTGTAGACCTGACTGTGGTGGCTGCATGGGCTGTCAGAACAAATAGAACTGACAATACATTCGCAGCTTTAATTCATATAATATAATTAAGAATAGAAAAGTCAGGATTAACAGATTATGAAATATAGAGATTATGTAAAGCAGGAAATAGCGGTAATAAAGGACAGAGACCCTGCTATTAAGTCGGATAAAGAGGTATATCTTTATCCTAGTTTTAAGGCAATACTTAAATATAGAAAAGCCCATAAGTTATATCTTAAGGGCGAATATTACAAGGCGAGAAAGATTTCACAGAAAACTGCAAGACAGACTGGAATTGAGATACATCCGGGAGCGCAGATTGGCGAAGGACTTTTTATTGACCATGGACATGGAGTTGTTATCGGAGAGACAGCTATTATCGGTAACAATGTAACACTTTATCAAGGCGTTACACTTGGAGGAACAGGCAAGGAACAGGGGAAGAGACATCCTACTCTGGGGAATAATATTATGGTAGGAGCAGGAGCAAAGATTCTTGGCTCAGTTACCATAGGTGATAACTGCAAGATTGGTGCGGGTTCTGTTGTATTAAAGGATGTGCCAGCGAATTCTACAGTGGTTGGTGTTCCAGGAAGAGTTGTTATTCAGGACAGCGTAAGACTGTTTGATGATTTAGACCAGATACATCTTCCAGATCCTGTTATGCAGGATATCGAGAACTTAAAGCAGGAGAACGCAAGACTTAAGAAGAGACTTGCACACCTTGAGAACAGCGTCAATGAAAGCCGCAGCTCGTATGATGATAACTAAAGTGTGATTATGAAAGGAAATCTGACATGAGGATTTATAATACTTTATCCAGAAGAAAAGAAGAGTTTAAGCCATTAGAAGAAGGTAAGGTTAAAATGTATGTCTGCGGACCTACTGTATACAACCTTATTCATATTGGTAACGCAAGACCTATGATTGTATTTGATACAGTAAGAAGATATCTTGAGTATAAGGGATATGATGTTAATTATGTATCTAACTTTACAGATGTAGATGACAAGATTATTAAGAAAGCTAATGAAGAAGGTGTATCTGCTGAGGAGATTTCAACAAGATACATTGCTGAATGTAAGAAGGATATGGAGGGCATGAATATTAAGCCTGCAACAACACATCCTCTTGCAACTCAGGAAATCGGCGGAATGATTGATATGATACAGACTCTTATTGACAAGGGTTATGCTTATGAAGTCAATGGAACTGTATACTACAGAACAAGAAAGTTCGCAGAATACGGAAAGTTATCTAAGAAGAATATTGACGACTTGGAGGCAGGACACAGAGATGAGGCACACAGCCTTAAGGTTACAGGTGAGGATGAGAAGGAAGACCCACTTGATTTCGTTCTCTGGAAGCCTAAGAAAGAAGGAGAGCCATCTTGGCCATCACCTTGGAGCGATGGAAGACCGGGTTGGCATATTGAATGCTCTGTTATGTCTAAGAAGTACCTTGCTGACGAAATCGATATCCATGCAGGTGGAGAGGATTTAATATTCCCTCACCATGAGAATGAGATTGCACAGTCAGAGGCAGCTAATGGAGTACCATTCTCTAAGTACTGGATGCACAATGCATTTCTTAATATTGATAACAAGAAGATGTCTAAGTCTTTAGGCAATTTCTTTACAGTAAGAGATATAAGCAGGGAATATGACCTTGAAGTGTTAAGATTCTTCATGTTAAGCGCACATTACCGCAATCCTGTTAATTTCAGCCATGACCTTATGGAATCAGCAAAGAACGGATTAGACAGAATCTTAACTGCAGTTGATAATTTAAGACATCTGTCAGAGAATGCCAAAGATGTTCCAATGACAGAGGATGAGAAGAAGATAATAGCTTCTATAGATGACATTTATAAGAAATTCGAAGATTCAATGGATGATGATTTCAATACAGCAGACGCAATATCAGCTATATTTGAACTTGTAAAGCTTGCTAACTCTAATTCAAGCTCAGACAATTCCAAGGAATACATCGATACTCTTATGAAGAAGATTACAACTCTCACAGATATTCTTGGACTTAAGACAGACAAGAAGGAAGAAATGCTTGATGAGGATATAGAGGCACTTATTGCCGAGAGACAGCAGGCAAGAAAAGATAAGAATTTTGCAAGAGCTGATGAAATTCGAGATGAGTTATTAGCAAAGGGAATTGTTCTTAAGGATACAAGAGAGGGCGTAAGATGGAGCAGAGCCTAGATAACGACCTTGTAAAATGCATATATGAAGGTCTGGATATGAAGCATACAGAGCCTTCGCAGTTATCACCTCTTGTTCTTGCATATATCGGGGACAGCATATATGACCTTGTCATTAAGACATGGGTTATAGAACAGGGAAATATGCAGGTTAATAAGCTTAACAAGAAAACGAGCAGTATTGTTAAGGCTGAATCCCAATCTGCCATGATAGGTGTAATAGAGCCAATGCTCAGTGAACATGAGGAAGCTGTGTATAAGAGAGGACGTAATGCAAAGTCATACACATCTGCCAAGAATGCAAGCATTGGAGATTACAGAAGAGCAACGGGTTTTGAGGCTCTTATGGGATATCTGTATCTTAGCGGGCAGTATGAGCGGATGATGGAACTGGTTAAAGCAGGACTGGAAAGCCTTGAGTTAAAGTAGAGCCGGCAAAGCAGAATCCATATCTGTAATGGATAACTGGATTCTGCTTTGTTAATATTAAGGAGAAATATATGAGATACAATGAATTAACATTTCAGGGAAGAAATGCTGTATTAGAGGCATTCCGCTCTGGTAAAACTATTGATAAGCTTTTTATTCTTGACGGCTGTCAGGATGGACCAATAAAGAGTATTGTCAGAGAAGCAAAGAAAACAGATGCAATTATCAATTATGTTGATAAGGAAAGACTCGACAGACTTGCAGGAACAGGACATCATCAGGGAGTTGTTGCCATTGGCGCAGCTTATGAATATGCAGAGGTTGAGGATATACTTGCAGCAGCTAAGGAAAAGGGAGAAGATCCATTTATATTCATTCTTGATGAGATAGAGGATCCTCACAATCTTGGTGCTATTATAAGAACTGCCAACCTTGCAGGTGCACATGGAGTTATTATTCCTAAGAGAAGAGCTGTCGGACTTACAGCAACTGTAGCCAAGACATCAGCAGGCGCGATTAATTACACACCTGTAGCTAAGGTTACTAATATTTCACAGACAATCGAGGAACTTAAGAAGCAGGGACTCTGGTTTGTATGCGCTGATATGGGCGGGGAGACAATGTATAATCTCAATCTCAAAGGACCTATCGGCCTTGTTATAGGTAATGAGGGCAATGGAGTAAGCCGTCTTGTTAAGGACAAATGTGATTTCATCGCATCAATTCCTATGAAGGGTGATATTGATTCTTTAAATGCCGCAGTTGCAGCAGGTGTTCTTGCATACGAAATAGTCCGTCAGAGACTTAATTAGGGAGTTTTTTTATGAAGCATATGGAAGAGTATCCTGATGAAGAGCTTATTGATATGTACAGGGCAGGTAATGAGCAGGCAATTGAGTACATATTTGAGAGATATAAGTATATAGTGCGAAAGAAAGCAAAAGCCATGTTTCTTGCCGGAGGAGACAGTGATGATTTAATCCAGGAGGGAATGATAGGCCTCTATAAGGCTGTCCGTGACTATGATAAGAAAAAGGATGCATCTTTCATGACATTTGCAGGAATGTGCATAAACAGGCAGATTCTTAATGCGGTTACAGCTTCTAACAGAAAGAAGAATACACCACTTAATACATATGTTTCTTTTGATGAGCCGGTCAATCCAGAAGATGATTCTCAGGTAAAGCTGGTGGATGTACTAAAGTCTGATAAGGAACAGAATCCGGAAAGACTTTTTATTGATCAGGAAAATGCTGAAAGTTTAGAAGATAAATTATACAGTGTGTTAAGTGATTTTGAAAAAAATGTGCTGGAATTATATATGTCTGGCAAAGATTATATAGCTATTGCGCAGATGCTTGATAAGCCGCCAAAATCTATAGATAATGCTATACAAAGGATAAGGAATAAAGTTGACAAAATAACCAACCTATAATATTATGAATAGGTGTGTTAAGACACATGCTATTGTAGCTCAGGGGTAGAGCACTTCATTGGTAATGAAGAGGTCACGGGTTCAATTCCCGTCAATAGCTTAATTTAATGTTTGTGTTTTTTAAAACAGATTGGAGGACGCTATGGTAAAAGCTATTGTAGGTGCTAACTGGGGTGATGAAGGAAAGGGTAAGATTACTGATATGCTTGCCGAAGAATCAGACATCATCGTAAGATTCCAGGGAGGAGCTAATGCGGGACATACTATTATTAATGATTATGGAAAGTTCGCGCTTCATCTTTTACCTTCTGGAGTTTTCTATAACCATACAACAAGTGTCATTGGCAACGGCGTAGCTCTTAATATTCCATATCTTGTTAAGGAATTAAAGAGCCTTACAGACCGTAATGTACCAATGCCTAAGATTCTTGTATCAGACAGGGCACAGATTCTTATGCCTTATCATGTTGCATTTGATACATATGAAGAAGCAAGACTTGCTGGTAAATCATTTGGTTCTACCAAGTCAGGTATTGCTCCATTCTATTCAGATAAGTATGCTAAGATTGGTTTCCAGGTTAATGAATTATTCGGAGACGAGCAGGAACTTAAGGAAAAGATTGCTAATGTATGTACATTAAAGAATGTTATGCTTGAGCATCTCTATCATCAGCCACTTCTTAATGAAGAAGAGATATTCAATACTCTTATGGAATATAAAGAGATGGTTGAGCCATATGTATGTGATACATCAGCATTTTTACATCAGGCACTTAAAGACGGAAAGAAGATTTTACTTGAGGGTCAGTTAGGTTCTCTTAAGGATACTGACCATGGTATATATCCAATGGTAACTTCATCATCAACATTAGCTCCTTATGGTGCTATTGGTGCTGGTATTCCGGCTGCATCAATTACAGATGTTGTTACAGTTGTTAAGGCATATTCTTCAGCAGTTGGTGCCGGAGCATTTGTAAGCGAAATCTTTGGTGATGAGGCAGATGAACTCAGACGCAGAGGTGGAGACGGTGGTGAATTCGGAGCTACTACAGGACGTCCTAGAAGAATGGGATGGTTCGATGCAGTTGCTACACGTTATGGCGTAAGAATGCAGGGAACAACAGAGGTTGCTCTTACAGTTCTTGATGTACTTGGATATCTTGATGAGATTCCAATGTGTGTTGGATATGAGATAGATGGAAAGATTACTAAGGATTTCCCAACTACTCCACAGCTTGAGAAGGCTAAGCCGGTATTAAAGACTATGCCAGGCTGGAAGTCAGATATCAGAGGAATTACTAACTATGAAGAACTTCCTGTTGAGTGCCGTAACTATATTGAGGCTATTGAGCAGGAAATTGAAGCCCCTATCACAATGGTATCTAATGGCCCTGGAAGACATGAGATTATCCACAGAAAGAGTAAATTTTCTAAATAATAACATTTAACATTACCGTATCTGCAGTACAACAGTTTTGCAGATACGGTCTTTTTATAGGTAATTGAAGGTAAATCCCTCTCCTCACCTGAGGGGAATGTGCTTACAATAAGCACATGGATTTTGCTTCGCAAAACAAGGAGGGAAATATGAAGTTTAATAAATATTTTGACCACACTGACTTAAAGCCGGAAGCGACTAAGGATGATATACGTACATTATGTGAAGAAGCAAAAAAGTATAATTTTGCATCAGTATGCGTTAATGGAATATATACAGCATTTGCAAAAGAATGTCTTTCCGGAAGTGATGTTAAGACATGTGTTGTTGTTGGATTTCCGCTGGGAGCTATGAGTACAGACGTAAAGGCTTATGAGACTAAGAAAGCCGTAGAAGATGGTGCGGATGAGATTGATATGGTTATTCCTGTAGGACTTCTTAAAGCAGGTGAATATGATGCTGTGTATGAGGATATTAAGGCAGTAAGGGATGCATGTGCAGGAAAAGTTTTAAAGGTTATATTCGAGAACTGTCTTCTGACTGATGAGGAGAAGATTAAGGCGTGCGAACTGTCTGTTAAGGCAGGAGCTGATTATGTTAAGACTTCAACAGGATTCTCTACAGGAGGTGCAACAATAAGTGATGTTGCACTTATGAAAGCCCATGTGGAAGGAAAGTGTAAGGTTAAAGCGGCAGGCGGAATAAGAGATTACAACACAGCAGCTGCCATGATAGATGCCGGAGCTGACAGGCTTGGAACAAGCGCTACAATTAAGATTATGGAAGGAAGGCAGTAAAATTACTGCTTATTCCTTCCTGAAAGAATCTTGTATACAAGTGTCATTGCATATATTACAACAGGAAATACAATGTCTGTGAAGAGCAGACCTGTAAATACTTTATGACATGCCTCATTGTCTATGAATGCAAGTATTAAAGTAGCGATTATCATTATGCCCCAGAGTATGACTGCAGTTAATGCAGCAAATCGTTTTAATCGTTTCATGAATAAGACCTCCAATGTCAGATACTTAATAATATACATTACATTGGCATGCCGCTCAAGTTATTTATAAAAATGTTGCGTAACAGATAAAAAATGTTATAATTAAATGAGGCATGGAGGCCGATGTAACTATTAGGAAACAGAATCAATAGACAAGGAGGTATGCATATGTCAATTAATGCTTATAATGCCAGTACAATATCAGCATTGTTCGCAGGACTCAATAATTCGTCTAGTGGAACATCATTGTCATATGGCATTGATTTTACAACTTATAATTCAATAAAGAATGGCTCTTATAGCAAACTGATGAGGAAGTATTACAGCAATAAGGCTTCTGAATCAACGGATGGTGCGACTGCCAATAAGAATACCGGTAAGGTACAGAGTATTGATATACAGAAGAATAATGCGACGGTAAACAGAGACAACGCAGCATCACTTGTGGATTCAGCATCAGAACTTAAGAAGTACTCTCTGTGGTCTAAAGTTGATAAGACAGATAAAGATGGCAATACAGCTAAAGAATATGATACTGATAAGATTGCAAAGGCAGTATCTTCATTTGTTAAGAATTATAATTCTTTAGTATCATCTACAGCAGATTCTTCAAGCAGATATGTGCTTAACAGTGCATCTAATATGGTGAATTATACAAGGGTTAATGCTGATCTTCTTAAGAAGATTGGTATATCTGTCGGCTCAGATAATAAGCTGACGGTAGACGAGGATAAGTTAAAGGCTTCAGATATGGCTGTGGTTAAGTCGGTATTCAAGGATTCCGGCTCATTTGGACAGACAATATCTGCCAAGGCTTCAACTATATATGGTAATGCAGTATCACAGTTATCAGAATTATCTACTAAGAATTCTTATACATCTAATGGACTGTATTCATACTCATCTGGTTATACATACAACCAGTACACATAATTAATATTTTGAAAGGTAACAATCAGACATGGCATTATTAGAAACATGGAGAAAACTCGCATACGAGACAGAGATGGATCAGAAGAACGCTTCAGAATTCTGGGGTTCATATTTTAATCAGGAGAAGGCTATTTATGAGCAGATTCTCGCAGATTCTGATACAGTAGTTAAAGGAACTGTTAAAGAATTAGCAGAGAAGTTTGGAGTAGAAGTACTTCTTATGACAGGATTCCTTGATGGTATCAATGACAGCTTAAAGACTCCTAATCCAATTGAAACTATGGATGAGAATACAGAAGTTAGTCTCGATTATGACAAGGAAAAACTTTATTACAACATGGTAGGCTGCAAGGCTGACTGGCTTTATGAATTGCCACAGTGGGATAACCTTCTTGATGAGCAGACAAGAAAAGACCTTTACAAGAAGCAGAAGCTTTCTGGAACTGTTGTTAAGGGCAAGAAAATCGGAAGAAATGATCCGTGCCCATGCGGAAGTGGAAAGAAATATAAGCAGTGCTGTGGAAAGAATGCATAGCTTTTAAACACTAAGACCTGCCAGATAATGGCAGGTCATTTTAATGTTAAGTACAGGAATGATAAGAGGTAATTATAATGGATGCATATACAGGCTTTGCATATGTTTATGATGAGTATATGGATAATATTCCATATGAGGAATGGGGGCAGTACATGATTGCTCTCCTTAAGGAAAATGGTGTGTCATGTGATTCATCGGTGCTTGAATTGGGCTGTGGAACAGGAACTGTTACAAGAATGCTTGCTAAGGAAGGCTATGACTGTGTTGGACTTGATATGTCTGAGGATATGCTGTCTATAGCTTCTGAGAAAACATTTGAAGAGGGTTCGCAGGTTATATATACATGTCAGGATATGAGGGATTTTGAAGTGCCTTATGAAGTAGACGGTATGATAAGTATAGGGGATTCCATGAATTATATTACATCTGTTCCTGACCTTGAAAGTGTATTTGCATGTGTTAGTGAGAACCTTAAAAAAGGCGGTGTATTTATATTTGATTTAAAGACAATACATTTCTTTAGGGATATACTTGCTGAGAATACATATGCTGAGAACAGGGAAGATTCCGCATTTATATGGGACAACTATTATGATGAGGAAGAACGCAATAATGAATATGAGCTTGCTGTGTTTGTTAAGAATGAGGATGGTACATTTGACAGATTTGAAGAACAGCACTATCAGCATGGCTTTACTATAGATGAGGTTACAGGTGCAGTTAATAAGGCTGGACTTACCGTGAAAAATGTGTATAATGCATTTACTAAGGATATGCCTGACGATAAGTCGGAAAGATTATATTTTGTGATTGAGAAATAATAAGGAGATAATTATGGGTGATTATATTGTTAGAGCCACAGCAGCAGGTGGCCAGGTAAGAGCATTTGCCGCTACAACTAAAGGGCTTGTTGAAGAAGCAAAAGAAAGACATAACATGAGTCCTATCGCAACTGTTGCACTTGGAAGACTTCTTACAGGTGGTGCGATGATGGGCGCAATGATGAAGAATGATGCGGATATTCTTACTGTACAGATAAAGGGCAATGGTCCAATCGGGAGTATGACTGTTACAGCTAATCCTAAGGGGGAGGTTAAGGGATTTGTTGGCAATCCACAGGTTATGCTTCCGCTTAAGGATGGAAAGCTTGATATTGCAGATGCGGTAGGAATTGGTGTATTAAGCGTAATTAAGGATATTGGACTTAAAGAGCCATATGTCGGTGATACTATTCTTATTACAAGTGAGATTGCAGATGACCTTACTTATTATTTTGCTAACAGTGAGCAGGTTCCATCTTCTGTAGGACTTGGTGTTCTTATGAATAAGGATAATACTGTTGAGCAGGCTGGAGGATTTATTATCCAGCTTATGCCGGGAGCAACGGATGAATTTATAGATAAGCTTGAGGCAAGAATTAAGGAGATTAAGTCTGTTACAGCCATGCTGGAGGAAGGAATGACTCCTGAACAGATTCTGGAACATATTCTTGGGGATATGGAGCTTGATATTCTTGACACTATTCCAACAAAGTTTTACTGTAACTGTTCTAAGGACAGAGTGAGCAAAGCTGTTATCAGTGTTGGAAAAGAAGAAATCCAGAAGATGATTGATGATGGTGAGCCAATTGAGGTTAACTGTCACTTCTGTAATTCACATTATACATTTACAGTTGATGAACTTAAGAAAATGTACGACTGCTGTATAAGATAAATCTCAGGCATATGGAGGTACACATGAATAATATTATACTTATAGGAATGCCGGGAAGCGGAAAAAGTTCGCTTGGAGTAGTACTTGCCAAGAAGATAGGATTTGGATTCATTGATTCGGATCTTGTTATTCAGGAAAGAGAGGGAATGACTCTTGAAAGAATAATTGAAAAGCACGGAGATGCAGGATTCATACAGATTGAAAATGAAGTGAATTGTTCCATCAGTCCACACCACACGGTTATTGCAACAGGTGGGAGTGCTGTATATGGAAAAGAGGCAATGGAACATTTTAAGGATATTGGTACTGTGGTTTATCTAGAACTTCCACCAGAATCACTTGAGGAGAGACTTGGAAGTCTTAAAGAACGTGGGGTTGTGTCTAATGGAAAGACAACTGTGGAAGAGATATATGCTGACAGGGCCGCACTTTATAAGAAATATGCAGACATTACGCTTAATGAGCAGGGAAAGCAGATAAGAGAAACTGTGGAGATGCTGTATGATATTATAATGAATAAAGACCAGTATAATTAAACAACTGGTTGAACTATGTAAGAATTTAGGGTACAATAATCTTTACCTTTTAAATACGAAAACAAGGAGGATTAACATGGAAAACGAAGCTCTTTCTAAGAACTTTATTGAGCAGATTATAGATAAGGATATTGAGAGTGGCCAGAAGGTCATTACAAGATTTCCACCAGAACCTAATGGATATCTTCATATTGGACATGCCAAGTCTATATTATTAAATTATGGACTTGCAAAGGAATATGGCGGACAGTTTAATATGAGATTTGATGATACTAATCCTACTAAGGAAAAGGTTGAATTCGTAGACTCTATTAAGGCAGATGTTGAATGGCTTGGAGCAGAGTGGAACGGAGACGTCCTTTTTGCATCAGATTATTTTCCACAGATGTATGAAGCAGCTGTAAAACTTATCAAGAAGGGAAAAGCTTATGTAGATGATTTATCTGCGGAGGAGATTAGAAAGTACAGAGGAACTCTTACTGAACCAGGTAAGGAAAGTCCTTATAGAAACCGTTCTGTAGAAGAGAATCTTCAGCTTTTTGAGGAGATGAAGGAAGGAAAATATGCAGACGGAACGAAGGTTTTAAGAGCTAAGATTGATATGGCATCTCCTAATATTAATATGAGAGATCCTGTTATTTACAGAGTTGCACATATGACACACCACAGAACAGGAGATCAGTGGTGCATATATCCGATGTATGATTTTGCACATCCTATTGAGGATGCAGTAGAGGGAATTACACATTCTATATGTACACTTGAATTTGAGGATCACAGACCTCTTTATGACTGGGTTGTAATTGAGACCGGTTATAAGACATCTCCAGAGGAGAATCCTAAGCAGATTGAATTTGCAAAGTTATATCTTACTAATGTTGTAACAGGTAAGAGATATATTAAGAAGCTTGTAGAAGATGGAATTGTTGACGGATGGGATGATCCAAGACTTGTATCTATTGCAGCTTTAAGAAGAAGAGGATTTACTCCTGAAGCTATTAAGATGTTCGTTGAGCTTGTTGGTGTTACTAAGGCACAGGGTTCAGTTGAATATCCAATGCTTGAATATTGTATAAGAGAAGATTTAAAGCTTAAGGTTAAGAGAATGATGGCTGTTCTTGATCCTGTTAAGCTTGTCATTGATAATTATCCTGAAGGCCAGGTTGAATATATGGAAGTGGCTAATAATCAGGAAAATCCAGAGATGGGAACAAGAAAAGTTCCATTTACAAAGGAACTTTATATTGAGAGAGAGGATTTCATGGAAGAGCCTCCTAAGAAATATTTCAGACTTTTCCCTGGTAATGAAGTGCGTCTTATGAATGCATATTTTGTTACATGTACTGACTATGTCAAGGATGAGAATGGAAAGGTTATAGAAGTACATTGTACTTATGATCCTGAGACTAGGGGTGGAAATTTCACAGGCCGTAAGGTTAAGGGAACAATACACTGGGTTTCTGCTACAGAAGGCTGTAAAGCTGAAGTCAGATTATACGAGAATATCGTAGATGAAGAAAAGGGCGTTTATAACGAAGAAGATGGTTCTATGAATATCAATCCGAACTCTAAGATTGTTCTTACAGAGTGTTATCTTGAACCAGAGCTTATGAAAGCTGTAAGTGAAGATAAGTTCCAGTTTGTAAGAAATGGCTATTTCTGCGTTGATAATAAAGATTCAGAACAGGGTAAGCCTATATTTAACAGGATAGTTTCACTTAAGAGTTCATTCAAATTACAGAAATAGTGAGGTTATCCTGATGGAAGGTATTGGACAAAAGAAGGAAACAGATTATATTTTTGATAAGACAATCAAATGTGATGTATGTGGGAAGGAATTTAAAACAAAGCAGGTAAGAACCGGAAAAGCAAGATTTATTGGGACAGATGATATATTAAAGCCTCTATATGAAGGAATTGATACATGTAAATATGATATAATAATGTGCCCACATTGTGGCTATGCAGCCAGTTTACGTTTGTTTGGACATCATACTGAAAAACAGAGGCAGGCTGTAAGGGACAATGTGTCTTCAAGATTTACTGCAAAGGAGCCGGAAACAGAAACTTACAGCTATGAGAGAGCTGTGAAACGATGCAAGATGGCGATGCTTACAGAGATGGTGACAGGTGGCAAGATAAGTGAGAGTGCATATCTTTGCTTAAAGCTGGCGTGGATATATCGTGGGGAGATACAAGAGGCAAAGGCTAATGGAGCAGCACAAGAACGTATAAGTATGTATGAGAAATATGAAAAAGAGTATCTGGAAGATGCATACAGAGGTTTTAAACAGGCAAGAGAGACTGAATATCCTCCAATAGCGGGAATGGACGAGAATACGATAACATATCTGCTCACAAGCATTGGAATCCATTGTGGAAAGATAGATGAGGCAAGAAGATATGGTTCTGCTTTGCTTATATCCAGAACAGCCAGCATGAAGTTAAAAAACAAAACAAGAGATGTATTGGAGACTATTAAAAAGAATTAGCACTAAAGGGGCGTATAATCATTATGAACAGGGTTAAAGCTTTTGTACAGAAGATATGGACCTATGATCTGGTTCACACAGCAGTTTATTCTATTGTTCTTGAACTAATAGTTGAATGTTTTAACAGAAGAGGAATAATGGGACTTGCATTTCCATTTATGCATCCAATTATTTTTATATACAATACACTTATAATAATGACAAGCATGGCACTTGCATTATTTTTTAGGAGAAGAATGTTTGTGTATAGTGTGGTTTCTGTTTTTTGGATTGGATTGGCACTTACTAATTTTATAATACTTTCTTCAAGAAAAACGCCATTTACGGCGATGGATTTTTATCTTATAAAAGATGCTATAAAGGTTGCGGGATTATATGTGAGTGTTATACAGATTATTCTTATTGCATTACTGGTTATAGCGGTTATTGCAGGACTTGTTTTTCTGTGGCGGAAAGCCCCAAAACTTGAAGTGACAATTAAGAAAACAAAGTTTGTTGCATATGCAGCAGTACAGATGATACTTGTATTTCTTGCAGCATACGGAATGGGAATTACTCTTCTGTTTACAGGAGCTGTTGAAGGTCACTTTGGTAATCTTGCCCAGGCATATAAGAAATACGGATTCAGTCACTGCTTTGTGAGCAGTGTGCTTGACCGGGGAATTAAGAAATCAGGAGATTATTCTGAAGAATATATGGATTCACTTAAGAATGATCTTGATAATGTTGATGTTGAAGCGAGTGAAAAGACTCCTAATATTATATTTGTCCAACTGGAGTCTTTTTTTGATCCTACACATGTAAAAGGAATAACTTTATCAGAGAATCCGCTGCCTAATTATCAAAAACTTATATCTGAATGTTCTTCAGGATATCTCTCAGTTCCATGCTTTGGAGCAGGAACATGTAATACAGAGTTTGAAGTACAGACAGGAATTAATATTGATGATTTTGGACCAGGTGAATATCCATATAGAACAATTATGAAATCCAAGGTATGTGAGTCTATGGCCTATGACCTTAAGAAACTTGGTTATTCAACTCATGCAATACACAATAATGATGGAACATTCTATGATAGAAATCTGGTGTTTTCACATCTGGGATATGAAACATTTACTTCAATTGAATATATGGATGGGTTTGAAGAAACGCCTATGGGATGGGCTAAGGATTATATTCTTACAGGAGAGATTACTAAGGCACTTGATTCAACAGCTGGAACTGACTATGTGTTTACAATATCTGTACAGGGACATGGTGATTATCCATCTACACCAATGGAAGGATACACACCAGAGATTAAAGTGACTAACTTTCCAGTTGCAGAACAGCAGACATCATTTGAATATTATGTAAACCAGATTCATGAGATGGATAAGTTCATAGGTGAGCTTATACAGTCTTTATCAGAGAGAGATGAAGAAACTGTACTTGTGCTTTATGGAGATCATTTACCTACATTTGATTTTACAGATGAAATGCTTACTAACGGAGATAAATTCCAGACACAGTATGTAATCTGGAGTAACTTTGATATGGACAGACAGGAAAAGAATATTCAGGCATATCAGTTGTCTGCGTATGTAATGCAAAGACTTGGTATATCTGAGGGATATATCATGAAATATCATCAGTCAAAGCAGAAACTTCCAGAAGATGAGTATTTGAAGAATCTCAAAATTCTGGAATATGACATTCTGTATGGTAAAAAGGAAATTTATGGTGGAGAAACACCATATGAGGCTACAAATCTTAAGATGGGTATTGATGATATTGAGATAACAGATGTCTATAATTATAACAATACGGTGTTTATTGAGGGCAGCAGTTTTAACGATTACAGTTGTGTTCTGATTAACGGGAAAGAATATACCACGGAAAAGGTGAGTGACCGTCTTTTAAGAGTTAATGGTATTAATGTAAAGAAGGATGATGTAGTTGTTGTTGCACAGAAGGGCGATGATAAAGTTGAACTCAGCCGTACAACTTTTACAGTAAAGCAACAGAGTAAGAAAAACGCACAACAACAGTAAATGTGCTATCTTTAATTGACAGCGGGTACCTGAAATGGTAATATTAGTAAGGTGTTTCAAACATCAAGATTTTTTTTGGAGGTACTTGAAATGAAGGGTACAGTTAAATGGTTCAACAACCAGAAGGGTTACGGCTTTATCAGTGATGAGTCAGGAAAGGATGTATTTGTACATTACTCTGGACTTAACATGGAAGGCTTCAAGTCTTTAGAGGAGGGCGCTCAGGTTGAGTTTGATGTAACAGATGGCGCAAAGGGTCCTCAGGCTACTAACGTAACAAAATTATAATCGGTTGTTTTTCAGTGTGCCTTTTTTATATTATATATAGAAAGATATATTGTAACACAATAGGATTATGGGGGCGGTCACAATTAATATTGGACCGCCTTTTTTTGATAATATAATCTGGAGGTTTTATGGAGAATTTAAATATTAATTATGACAAGACAGTGAGTAATGCAACTGTCAGTATGATATCAGCAGGCGCAATACTTGTTATATCTGTTCTGATAGTTCTTCTTGTGTTGGTAATTAAGAGATGGAAGGGAAGATTTATACCTTTGGCATTAGGTGTTCTTTCGTATGTTGTATTTGGGTTTATGTTTTCACAGCTTTTGATGAGTGTTCTTTCGCTTATACCTAATGTTGATCAGTCATTTACGTATAATACCAATGCATATGTGGTTATATATAATATTCTGCTTGCAGCAGGGTTTGGTATTGCAAGATGGTTTACGGCAAAGATGATGACTGACAGATATAACAGAACAGGGGACGTGCTTATGGCAGGAACGGGTCTTGCAATTGGAGATACCGTTATTACTTATGCATTGTCAATGTTTACATTTTTTGTATATGCACAGGCAATATCAGCTAATGGATTAGAAAAATTCATCTCGGATATGTTTAACAGCGGAATGGCTGAGAGTGATGTAATTACATTATATACTTCAAATGTATCACAGCTGATTGATTCGCCTGCGATTTTGTGGTTTTTAATGGCTGTATCTGCGGTTCTTGATATTGCACTTAATATAATGCTGTTTATGGTTGTATATGGCGTAGTAAAGAAACAGGTTAATTATATGTATGCATATTATGCGATAATTGCACAGTTTGTTTCTAATATAATGTTCCAGTTATATAATGCATTTTCACTTACTAATATTATTGTTTTGTTTATTGTTAAGCTTGTGATTGTGGGAGGAATAGCTTTATTTATCAAGCAATTCATTATGAAGGAGATAAAATACTCAAATGACTGATGTGAAAAAAGGACTAACAGCAGATGAAGTAGAGCAGTTAACAAATGATGGCATGGTCAATGTGTCAGTTGGAAAACAATCCAAGACCATTGGCCAGATTGTTGCGGGCAATGTATTTACATATTTCAACCTGATATTTGCTGTATTTGCTGTTCTTCTGGCTTTTGTGAGGTCATATAATAATATGACATTTCTTCCAGTAATTATTTCTAATATGTTTATTGGAATAATTCAGGAGATAAGAGCTAAGAAGGTTCTTGATAAACTTACGGTGGTTAATGCACCTAAGACATCGGTTATAAGAGATGGACAATTACATACTGTAGCTTCGGAGACTCTGGTTAAGGGAGATTTGTGCGTATTTTCAGCTGGAAACCAGCTGAGTGCAGATGCAATTCTTGTTGATGGGTTTGTTCGTGTCAATGAATCATTAGTTACTGGTGAGTCTGACGAGGTTGTCAAGAATGCCGGGGATATATTACTCTCCGGCAGTTTTATTGTGTCAGGAGAATGTAAGGCTGTGCTTACAAATGTTGGTCTTGATGCATATGCAGCAAAGCTTGCAATAGAAGCAAAGGCAGGACGAAAGAAACACAAAACAGATATGATGCAATCTCTTGATAAGCTTGTTAAGACAATCGGTGTCCTTATAATACCTATAGGAGCAGGACTGTTTTTACAGAGCAGATTTGCAGTCGGGGGCTCAATAAAGAGCAGTATAGATTCAATGGTAGCCTCACTTGTCGGAATGATTCCAGAAGGGCTGTATCTGCTTGCAAGTGTTGCACTGGTTGTCAGCGTTATGAGACTTGGAAAGAAGAATGTTATTGTACATGAGATGAACTGTGTAGAAACACTAGCGAGAGTTAATGTATTGTGTGTTGATAAAACCGGAACAATAACCAGACCAGATATGTCAGTTACCCATGTTGAAATATTGGATTACACAGATGGTTACGGAAAGCATACTGATTACCATGAAACAGAGAGAATTATAAAAAATGTAGTGGCGGCAATCAGCTCGGACAATGCAACAATGGAAGCAATACATTCGTATTATGGAATTGAAGAAGAATGTGAATGTGACCAGGTATTTCCATTTTCTTCTCAGAATAAATACAGTGGCGCAAGATATGGGAAAGACGTATATCTGTTAGGAGCACCTGAATATCTGCTTCTTGATTCATATCCTGATTATAGGAATATTATTGATAAGTATTCATGCAATGGAGAGAGAATTGTCGTGTTTGGGCTGGCGAATGAGCAGATAACAGGAGAGGCTGTCACAAAGGCGATAACCCCTATGGCTTTTATAATCCTTGAGAATGAGATAAGAGAAACGGCAAAAGAAACATTTGAATATTTTAAAAAGCAGGGGGTCGCAATTAAAGTTATATCTGGAGATAATCCGCTGACTGCATCAAAGGTTGCAATACGGGCAGGGATAGATGATGCCACACATTACATAGATGCGACTACACTTAAAACGGATAAGGATATAGCAGATGCGGTTCAGAAATATACTGTTTTTGGAAGAGTTATTCCGGAGCAGAAGAAAAAGATTATAGAAGCATTTAAGATGGCAGGCAATGTTGTGGCAATGACAGGTGACGGGGTCAATGATGTACTTGCATTAAAATGTGCTGACTGTAGTGTTGCAATGGCATCAGGAAGTGAGGCTGCCAGCAATGCAGCACAGATAGTTCTTCTGGACTCTGATTTTTCAAAGATGCCGGATGTTGTTGGAGAAGGAAGAAGGGTTGTCAATAATATTAAGCGTTCAGCATCGCTGTTTCTTGCAAAGAATATATTCTCAATGCTGCTTACGATATTTACACTTATATCAGTTAATCTGTATCCTTTATATCCGACCCAGTTATCATTCTTAGGAATATTTACAATAGGTGTACCGGCTTTCTTTCTGGCATTACAGCCTAATAAGAGTCTTATAAAGGGTGATTTCCTGCTAAATGTAGTACTAAAGGCGTTGCCTACAGGTCTGACGGATTTTATTGTAGTTACGATTATAACAATATATGGCAATTGCACAGGTGCACCACATGAGCAGACAGCGACTGCAGCAACACTTGTGCTTCTTACGGTGGGCATGGCAGCACTGGTAAGAGTATGTAAGCCATTCGATATAATAAGAGTATGTGTGTGCGTTGCAATGGCATGCGGAATTGTATTTTCAATGATATTTTTACGCTCATTATTTGCAATGGTTGTATTAAAGGGGCTGGCACTTAATCTTACTGTTATGATGATGGTTCTGTCGCTGCCTCTGTACAGATATGTATGCAGGATGACGGCATGGCTGATAGATTTCTTTGAAAACCATAACCGTCATTTCAGACACCTGCTTAAAGGCTGATATATTAAAAATGTATTACTGCTTATTTAGAGCTTTTTCAGAGAATTCAGTTGTTACAAGGCTGCTGTAAGGAACTGGAGATTTAAGCTCACCAGCCTGCGTAAGAATGTCCTGTAAAAGATTAAAACTGTCTTCGGTGAATACAGTAGAGGTTTTCCATGTATCCTGTGATTTATATCTTTCAACAATTGCGGTTATTGTTGCAATATCGGTTTCTTTAAACTGAGGTGCAATGATGGCCGCAATTTCTGCTGATGAATGTGTATTGACATAATCAAGCCCCTTCTGTGTAGCGTTAGTGAATTTCTGGATTACATCAGGATTCTTCTTGATATAGCTTTTCTTTGCACAATATGCTGTGTAAGGAACATAGCCGCTTTCTACACCGAGCGAGGCGATAACGTGGCCTTCACCCTGCTGTTCAAGTAAAGTTGCAGAAGGCTCAAATTCAACTGTGTAATCACCTATTCCAGATGTGAATGCGGCAGAAGTTGAACCAAAATCAACATTCTGAAGGATTTCAAGGTCTGTTTCAGGGTTAATATTATTCTTTTTCAGAATATATTCAAATAACATCTGGGGCATACCGCCGGCTCTGCCGCCGATAACAGTTTTTCCTTTAAGTTCAGACCATTCAAAATTATCATTGGCTTCCCTTCCGACAAGGAAATTGCCGGCACGCTGTGTAAGTCCGGCAAAGTTGACAGCATAGTCATCAGAGCCTTCGGCATATACATAGATTGATGATTCAGAACCCATGAATCCAATATCTGCATCACCGGATATTAAGGCTGTCATTACTTTGTCAGCACCAAAACCATTAGTTACGGTAAGCTCAAGCCCTTCGTCGGCAAAATATCCATTCTCAATGGCGACATATTGTGGTGCATAGAATATAGAGTGTGTAACTTCGCAGAGAGTGATTTTTTTAACGGAATTGTCTGCATTTTCTTTGTTGCAGGCTGTCATTGGAAATGTTGTGACTAGTATGATGGTCATAATAATAAATAATGATATATATTTGCTGAAATTCTTCAATGAAATTCTCCGTTGTAGCTGCTTTTATTGTTATAGTATTATTTTTCTGTAATTTTGTTCCACAAAAGTAATAAAAAGATTGTCATTTAATGAAAAATTATGGTATTATAATAGAAAATTACAGTGTAGATAATTTAATATCTGTATATGGAGGCGCGTTATGTTTAGAAAGAATAAAACAACAGCTAAAGCAGCGTCAGGTAATGATTTGAATACATTGCTTGATGTATTTGATAAGATAATATCTGGTGAGATATCGCATACAGGTGAATCACCGGCTGATACAACACTTTTTGAAAATCCTGAGGTTGCCAATAAGTTTAATGAAGTTGTTGAGACTTATAAGAGATTCAATAATAATTTCGTAATGAGACTTAATGAGGCTATGGAGTCAATTGGCGATAATTCATATGTAAAGAATATGATGGATGAGGTGCAGTCACAGGCTCAGGCTATTGGTGCTATGGGAGAGTCAGGACATAATCTTGAAGAATCTATTAACCACATTAATGTTGCCATGGCTGATATTAAGGACAATACTCATGAGATGCTTGCTGCTACACAGAACAGTACAGCTAATATGAATGAGAGTATTAAGGTTGTTAATGAGTCATCAGAAAAGATTTCGGATATTAACAGACAGGTACAGGAATTTCAGGACAAGATTCATAAGATTGGAGAGATTGTTGATATTGTGAAGAAGGTTGCAAGCCAGAGTAATCTGTTAGCTCTCAATGCTTCTATTGAGGCTGCAAGAGCAGGAGAGGCAGGAAAAGGTTTTGCAGTTGTTGCTGATCAGGTAAGACAGTTATCAAGCAGTACATCAGAATCTGCTGATGATATTGTTAATTATGTAAGGGAACTCAATGATGATATTGGAAGATTGGCAGTATCCATGGATGATACAACTGTTAAGCTTTCAGAAGGTAATTCAAAGGTTGAAGAATCACTTTCAGATATTGAAAGAATGAATAACCAGATGGTTGCAATTAATGATGCTGTTAACGGAATATTCGCAGATATTGATACACAGTCATCTATTACTACAGAATTTGCCAAGCAGGTAGACAGTATTGCGGCAAGCTATGATAAGTTATCTGATAACTGTATGGCTACAGGTACTCATATCTATAAGATTGGCAGATATATTGATACTGCAAGAAGTGATATGTTCAGGTCATTCTCTAATGTTACAACACAGGATATGATAAGAATATTCCAGATTGACCACTTTATCCTTATGTGGAGAGTATATAATAATGCTGTTGGATTTGAAACTCTTAAGGTTACACAGCTTAACAATCCGGATGGATGTAAGTTAGGTAAGTGGATGAAAGCACAGACAGATACGCGTATTACAGGAAGCAGACAGTTTAAGGATCTTGATGCGGCACACAGACAGATTCATAAATATGCTGTTGATTCTTGGAACGCCAAGGAGTCTGGTAATGTAGAACTTGCACTTGAATACTTCCAGAAGTGCTATGATGCATTTGGTGTATATAGTAATAAGATAGAAGAGTTCAAGAGCTATATGAGAACAATTGGTTATACTGATGAAACTGATAAAGTGACTTTCAGAAAGTAATTAAAGTGAATGGTCTCCTATGGTGAAGCATAGGAGACTTATTTTAATGTAAGAAGGAATAGAGTGGTTTAGATAATTATAAGGAGATAGCAAACAGAGTATGGAAGAATATAAAGAAAAAGCAAAGGAAATTATGGTTATAGGCCATAAAAATCCTGACACAGATTCAATATGTTCGGCAATATGTTATGCTGATTTAAAGAATAAGATAACCGGAACAGATAATTATGTGCCTAAGCGGGCGGGACATCTTAATGAGGAAACTCATTTTGTACTGAACAGATTCGGTGTAGAGGCTCCGGAATATATTAAAGATGTACGTCCACAGGTAATGAACATAGAGATAAGACACACAGAGGGAATAAATAGTGAGATTTCGGTGCGTAATGCGTGGAAACTGATGGATTCACTTAATGTTGTAACACTTCCTATAACAGAAGGCAGAAAACTTACAGGTCTTGTTTCGATTGATGACATTGCCAAATCGTATTTTGAAACATTTGATAACAGAGTATTGTCGAATGCTAAGACAAGTTTTGCTAATATTGTTGAAACACTTGGGGGAAGAGTAATCACAGGTGATGAAAGCGAGATATTTGACAAAGGAAAGATGCTTATTGCAGCGGCTAATCCTGATATGATGGAGAGCATGATTGATGAGGGGGATATTGTAATTCTTGGTAACAGATACGAATCACAGCTCTGTGCAATAGAGATGGAGGCAAAATGTCTTATAATATGTGAGGGAGCAAAGGTATCCAATACAATTGCCAAGATTGCAAAGAGCCATAACTGTATTATTATTGAAACTGATTATGATACATATACTGTTGCAAGGCTTATGAATCAGGCAATTCCGGTTGGATTCTTTATGACACCAAGAGACAGAATTGTATGTTTTAAGACAACCGATTATGTTGAAGATATTCAGGAAATTATGACTAAGAAAAGGTTCAGGGATTTCCCTATTGAGGATGAAAACGGTAATTATGTAGGAACTATTTCAAGAAGAAATCTCCTTCGTTCAGGCAGAAAGAAAGTTATTCTTGTTGATCACAATGAGAAGAACCAGGCAGTCAATGGAATTGAAGATACAGAGATTCTTGAGATAATTGACCATCACAGATTAGGACCTATACAGACAATCACACCTGTATTCTTCAGAAACCAGCCTCTTGGCTGTACAGGAACAATTATTTATAAGATGTATCAGGAGACAGGAATTAGTATAGAGCCTGTTATAGCCGGGCTGATGTGTTCGGCAATTATATCGGATACATTAATATTCAAATCTCCAACATGCACACCTGATGATATAGAAGCGGCAATGGAGCTTGCTGATGTTGCAGGAATTGACCCTGAAGTGTACGGAAGACAAATGTTTGGAGCTGGAAGTAATCTTGATGAAAAGACAGACAGAGAAATATTCTATCAGGATTTTAAGAAGTTCGCAATTAATGATGTTACCGTAGGTGTGGGGCAGGTTAATGCAATGGGACCTGAGGATATAGAGAAGATAAAAGCAAAGGAAGTGCCGTTTATAGATACAGTAACAGGTGATGGCGGGCTTGATGTAGTATATTTTCTTATGACAGACATATCAACGGAATGCTCTTATGTACTGTGTTCAGGTAAAAATGCGGATACAATAATGTCACAGGCATTTGGAGTTGACAAACAGCAGGATACATATATACTAAAGAATGTTGTTTCAAGAAAGAAACAGTTCCTCCCGGCCATTATGGAAGCTATGGAGCAGTAGAGAAAATGGAGAATAGTGATGAAGGCATTACGAAAAGATGATCCCTGCTGGTGTAACAGTGGGAAAAAATATTGTGACTGTCATATGGAATTTGATAGAAAATTAGATAATTTCAAGAGAAAGTTTCATAAGGTACCACCAAGAAATATTATAAAGAATGAAGAACAGCTTGTAGGAATGAGAGAAAGCAGCAAGATTAATATTGCTGTGCTTGATTATGTTGCAGAGAATATTCATGCAGGAATGACAACTCAGGATATAGATGATTTGGTATACCAGAAAACAACCGAGATGGGTGGAATACCTGCACCACTTAATTACGAAGGATTTCCAAAGAGTGTGTGTACTTCAATTAATGAGCAGGTATGTCATGGAATACCATCTAAGAATATCCAGCTTCTTGATGGTGATATAATTAATGTTGACTGTTCAACGATATTAAACGGATATTTTTCGGATTCATCAAGAATGTTCTGTATAGGTAATGTTGCACCAGAACATAAGAAGCTGGTGGATGTTGCAAAAGAATGTGTTGAGTTAGGTCTTGCACAGGTTAAGCCATGGGGACATCTTGGAGATGTTGCGGCGGCAATAAATGAACATGCAAAGGCTAATGGGTATTCAGTAGTAAGAGAAGTTGGTGGACATGGAATAGGTCTTGAATTTCACGAAACCCCATTTGTAAGTTATGTAATTAAGAAGGGAACAGGAATGGTCATGGCACCAGGCATGGTATTCACAATTGAGCCAATGATAAATGCGGGACTTCCAGACATATATATAGACGAGGGCAACAACTGGACAATATATACGGATGATGATTCGTACTCAGCACAGTGGGAAATAATGGTGCATGTGACTGAGGACGGATATGAGGTTATGAGCTATTAAAAGTTTGTGTATATTCGCAGATGAACACAAACAATAAAACAGACACAACACATCCATCCTGACAGGACATACAACAATAAGTGAAAAGCTCCATATACTGTAGTGATACATGTATATGGAGCTTATTTTATGATGATGACACAACAGGTTCCGGCGATGTGCTATGTACCGTGGCAGCGTTGGGATGAATTATATGAGCCTTCGCGGGCAATTATGAGGGGGACTATGTTTCCTGTACTTGATAAACCATTTACAGGAGGCAGGTCATGAATTGTTGTAATAATATAAGAAATGAAAAAGCTATGATTATGAAGAATATTTATGAGCTTGGCTTTGCACTTGTTGAAACTATGCTTTATCTTGATACCCATCCGGATGATGCTGCAGCTATTGAATATTATGCAGAGATTAAGGATAAATATGTACAGTTTATGAAAAAATATTCGGATTATTATGGACCTCTCAGTATGGAATATATGGTAAATGACAACTACTGGATGTGGGTGGCAACGCCTATGCCATGGGAATATAAGGGAGGTATGTAATATGTGGAATTATGAAAAGAGACTTCAGTATCCGATTAATATAAAGAATTGTAATCCTACGCTGGCAGCAATGATTATTTCGCAGTATGGTGGACTGTACTTCAATAAGGTATACAATATAAAAATCAAAATGAAGGTGGTAATTGCGATGAGGAATTTTAAGGTTAATGGAACAAAGGTATCTATTGTAAACAGATGTACTAACGGAATGGAAATTAATTCATTAAATCAGAAATATGACATAATGATATTCAATGTAGCCTACAATGCGTGGACAAGATTATGTTCTTGCATGACGTTAGCCGAAGGCAAGGAAATTGCTGCAGAGAGGATAGAAGCTATGCAGCAATTAGCAATTATGGTATAATAATATACAATATATGAAAAAGGAGGAATGATTATGCTTAATGAAGAGCAGGCAAAGGAGGTAGCATTGCTACATAAAATCCAATTTGCAGTAGAAACAGTGGACGTCTCTAAATTCTATGAGGCAATTATTTTATATTCGATGGAATATGATTGCACTGTTCCTAACGGGGTAGTAAATCTTGTTGAAGCACAGGAGAAAAAAGCTACACAGGATGAGCTAAAACAGGTAATGCAGGAAATAGCAATACCTGTAATTAACAGCATTAGAACAAGCAAAAAATGTGAATAAGAATTTTTGCTTTTTAATAGATACATTGTGGAAAATATATAATATTAATTAAAAATAGAAGGGATTATTCCCTTCTATTTTTGTAAAAAGAAATATACTTCCAGCCTATCATTTTCCTTATCGTAGACACAATGATCCACAACGCTCCTAATAGCATTAGCCCTGGTTAATGTATCTTTAGAAGTATCCTTAATGATGCTTAGAACGGATGTTATATTCTGCAGCATTTCACTAGATAAATCATCTTCAGATGTTTTAAGAGAATCAAGCTGTGCTTCCAATGATTTTCTCTCATTTTCGATTAGCTGTTTATTTTCTTTATACTCTTCTATGGTATCAATGCCATCTCTATATGCTTGCTTTATTCTGGCTTCCTTATCGCCAAGTTTAGATATCTGGTTTAGAATCATGTCTCTGTCTGTTGTATTACCATCATTTGGAGATTTCTTTAACTCATAGTGTAAATCCATGCTACCATCTAAAACACGCTCAAATGCTTCATATATGGCTTGCTCAAGGGCAGCAGTTTTAATGTAGTGGCTGTGTGAACATTTCCCTTTATTGTAATTACCACACTGATATCTTGTAGCATTAAGACCGGCCATAAGAGAAGCTCCACAGTCTGAACATTTTACAATGCCACCAAGCCAGTGTTTCATGTGCCCTGCAGCTCTTGCTTTGTATGGACGGCTTCTTAAAGCCATAAGGTGCTGCACCTCGTCCCATGTTTCTTTATCAATAATAGCTGGATGTTTGCCCATAACGATAATCCACTCACTAATATCTTTGATAGTATGGTCATCATGCTTCTGACGATTCCAGCGAATAGCACCGTAGTAAAATGGATTGCTTAAAATGTATTCAACAGTACGACCTTCAAATGCTGCACCTCGCTTTGTTGTATATCCCAGAGCATTAAGCTCCCTGGCAATCTCTAAGTAACTGTGACCTGAAATATAGTCGTTATATATCTTTTTTACAATAATAGCTTCATCCTCATATATGTAAGGTATGCCGGTATCCTTATTCATTTTGTAACCAAGAGGAAGAGAGGATTGGTAACCACCTCTTAGAGCTTTTTCAGTCATACCCCTTAAAACTTCACCAGATAGACGGATAGAATAATATTCGTCCATCCATTCAATTATTCTTTCAATGAGGCTTCCAAAAGGACCGTCGATGAGTGGTTCTGATATACTTACGACCTCTACATTGTTCTTTTTTAACAATGACTTATAAACAATAGATTCTTCCTGATTGCGGGCAAATCTGCTGAATTTCCAAACAAGAATAATATCGAAAGGGTGTTCCTTGCTTTTGGCAAGACTAATCATTTTCATAAATTCAGGTCGCTTATCAGCTTTTTTTCCAGAGATACCATTGTCTATATAAATATTTTCAGCAAGAAGAGACATATTATGTTTTTTAGCATAATCTATCAGGAGCCGCTTTTGTGCATCAGGAGAGAGTTCTTCTTGCTTGTCTGTAGATACACGAATATAAGCACATGCTACTTTCATGTTTGCAATATTTGCAGCCATATTAACCATCCTTTCTGTAAAATATATGCGAGTTGCACCAGTGCAACAGTAAAAATGGGTATAAAAAATACACCTACTTGCAAAAGCGGTGTTCGGAATGATATAATATAGCTTGTCTAGGGCGGTATTATATCATAGGCACTGCTTATGTAAGTATCGTAGTAAAAGCTCTTGTGTTCCAGCACAGGGGCTTTTATTTATTTTGTCGGACCATCTCGGTGAAGTCAGCGGGATGGTAATTTATTTTTTAACACATCGTTTGCAAGGTACATATCCCTTTTCTATTGCTTCCTCCGTATCAATTTCGAAGGCATCTTTTATTCCACTGCAGTGGTTAATAGAATGATATTTATTGCTATTATTGGTTACATACACTATATCGTGAGGTACAATATTCATATTAAGTATCTGACCTAAATATGTTGTATCTTGAGGGAAATTACCGCAGTGTTTGTTAATCTGTATCTCTAACGATTTGAGGAGAAAGAGATAAGGACTTTTATAATCCATCAAACTTAATAAAAACAATAATTGACTAAAACCAGGTGGGGTAGGTTCAATGCCATTGACAAATATCTTTTCTTTGCGAAGGGTATAACTGCATTTATGATTATAAATGCGTCCTCCATGGGCAGCGGTATTTCTGTAATCCAAACATATAAATAATGTATCCATCATTAATGTACATAATTCTTCATCAGACATATCTAAATCGTCACTATATAGTTTATGAGCAAGCTTAACCAATTCGTCTTTTTTAAATAAGTCAATGAAATTAATAATTGTGCTAAAATAAATGCTTTTAAAAAGAATCCAAGGTGGAACATTGCCGTATTTTTCAGCATAATGTGATATTGGATTTTTATCTGTATCAAGAGTCTTTTTTAATGTATCAAGTATACCTGGTAGAGTAAATCTTTTCTTTCGTTTCTTTTTATTTCTGTAGTTTCTGTAATCCAGGTAATTTTCTTCATTAGTACCAAAGGTTTCAGCTACGACGCTGGCAGCAGTCTCTTTTATATGTTCTTCCAAATCCTGCATTGCTGACATAACAGAATTACGAAGATTCTTATCTAACATATATAGAGAATGAATTTGCTCAAATGTTACACCTGAACGATATTGTATAGATGTATCCGTTTTGATTACATAAGGTTCTCTGTAACTTTTAATGAGATTCGAATAACCAAATAATTCTAATTTGAATTTAGCATAATCAATATCATCTATAATTAAATTTTGTGATAAAAGTTTTTTAATCTGCTCATCAATTGATGAAAAAGGTATATCAATCATATATTTCTCCTTATATGCAAAAAGAGCCTTGGAATACAATTCCAAGACTCTTCCGCGACCGCCCAGCAGTCATTCACTAATTACAAGTGACATTATATCATATCCAAAAGTCTTGTCAAGTATACCAATATATTTTAATTTATAGCGTTATATTGTAATTTATAATCCATGTGCAAAGCTTTCAAAGAAATCAGCAAGCTAAAAGCCCCTTTACAAAAGCTAATATATATCCAATCTTGTAATCAGGTACTTTTTCAATTAATTGTAATAACTGTTCTTTTTCACTCATATATTATTTTGTAAAGTGTAAAAATCTATTTATCCTAATAGCTCCGGAATAAAATGCTATTAGATACATATGCTTGCAAGGAAGCTTATCTTTTATAAAGCTAGGACAGGTACAATGCCTTAAATCTGCTTCGCATTTCTCGAAGCGACCTGTAGCCAACTTTTTATCTATATAGAAACTCCCAGCGTAAGTCATTGCTGCATCTTGTTTTGCTATCTGATCTGGCAGAGCATGTATTTCATTGCTGAAATCTGGCCAGCTAAGTATTTCACATCTTCCATATGTCAATGTTATATCCTCTCTTTACATATTATAACGAATCTGCAACATCTACTGTTAAAGTTATTATGCAATTTTTGTCAAAGCCTCCATTTTTAATAATTTCTGCTGGAAGTCTTGGATATTTGTTGCCTTTAATAGAAAATTTTTTATTATTGTATTTAGAACATACAGGACAAGTCTTGTTAGTTGATAGAAATACAGTATCACATTTCCATCGTCTAGCTTTTTTTAATTCTTCATTTATTCTTAATAAGTTAGAAATTCGTTTGTCTGCAAATTCAGGATGGCGTTTGCATATATTTTTAAATTCTAATTCAGCCACATCGTTTTCATTATTTTGTTGCAAGAATTTAATCAAACGCAAATAATCCTTTTCCAATAAAGGCGGTTTATCATATGCATCAGATAATTCGTTAGAACGGCGTAAACATGCAATGGCTAAGTCCATTTGCTTATTTTTCTTAAACGCTGTAGCCATTCGCTGAAGTGCGTAATATGATGGGTTACCATCAATAGTATCATTAATGCATACTTTGATGATAGCATCATATGTAGTTATTGAAGCACTGTTAAGATGCCTTTTAAATAATGCCATAATTTTTCTCCATTAATTCTGGTGTGCAAAGATTTCAACAAAATCAACATCTTTGCACTGTCTGTCATAATCTCCATTTTCAATGTGTGTTAATTCGTGATGATATGATTTAAGATGTTGTTCTCGGTTTAGCCGAGAATTAAGCACGATTGTAAAAGAATCATCATTATTATTAACAGTGTATGCCTTTATTGTAGGAGGCATATCTGCGTAAATAACATTAGTAGTAATATTAATCATCCCCTTTATTTGACATTCTATCTATCATCTGCTTAACAAAGTCGATATCTTCTTTCTTAACCTTGCGAGAAGCGTCAAAGAGAACTTTGTATTCAGGATTCTCATACATAAATTGAGCCATATCTCTGGCATCATCATCAAGGTAATACCTATCAGGAATAACCTCAGTAGTAGGTTTTTTGCCTAGTAAATAGTTCATATCAACATTAAATGTATCAGCAATTAATTCCAAAGTTTCAAAATTCGGTTCTCTTTCACCATTTTCATACATTCCAATAGCGCTTCTGGATACACCAAGTTTATCAGCCATTTGCTGCTGAGTAAGTCCACTTTGTTCTCTTATTTTTCTGAATATGTTAGGAAAATCACCCATATAATTCAACTCCTTATGCTACTTTAAATATATAATAACACGAAATGTGGAAAAATCAAGAAAAATTCCACAAAATGTGTTGACACGATATGTGGCAAGTGATATATTACAGTTGAGCCACAAAATGTGGCATGAAAGGAGTGATAATTTGCAACCCAAGGAAATAGGCAACAGGTTAACAATGTTAAGAGGAAATAAGCCACAGAGTGAAGTTGCGAAAGCAATAGGCATAAGTGATTCGGCTTTGTCTATGTATGAATGTGGCGAAAGAATCCCAAGAGATTCTATAAAGATTAAACTGGCACAGTATTATGGAAAGTCGGTTCAGTCTATTTTTTTTGATTAATAATGACACGATATGTGACATTATCTATTCGAGGAGGTGAGAGAGTGAAGGGACAGGTTAATTATGTCAAATGGGTTAATCCCAATATATACAACTCAGTAACACTGGCAAGCAAGTCAATGGAAACTGATGAGTACAACGAACTGGTTAGTGAAATATTACATTTAACAAATCAACACAGCTTATCAATAGCAGATTTAGAAAGCTTTTTTAAGCAGATTATTGATGATGTAAAAAGAAACACTATTCCTGGTTAAATCATTCGTTCAATTATTTCTCTTAAAGAATTGCTTAGTACATATTTAGAATTGTTTTCAGGTCGGCTAGTAGGAATCTGAGTGTAATTTCTGATGTTTATTTCATATCTGTCAGTATAAGTTTTTTTGCCATTCTTATAAGTAATGATGAATGTGTAAATTGTATCAGGCTTGAATATCTGACAATCAAGGGAAATTAACTTTGATTGTCCAGGAGCTAAAATTATGCCCTTAAGTCTATTAAGATTTACTGACAGTGATTGTGATATTTTATCGGGTGGATTAAGAAATTGGAAATCGGTAATTATGCCAGCACTTGCACCAAAGTTTTTTACCACAAAATATGATTGCTGTTCACATATAGTTATTTGCTCAACATAAATAGAGATACAGGGTTTGACAGATTCTTCTAAAGATTTTGTGTTTTGGTGAATGGAAACCGCTGAGATGATAACAGCAATGATACTTATAAGTGAAGATATAAGTATGCTTATTAATTGAATGATATCAGATGTTGAAAATTCCATAGAAAACTCCTTTTGCATTTATTAGGGAATGTCGGATTCCTAATAAATAAGTATAAAAGCAAAAGAAGAGTTTAACAAGGATATTTATAAGCACTTTAAGAAAGGAGCAGGTAATGATTACAAGAACTGAATATGCCAATTTTGGCAGACCGGAAGATTTACTCCGGTATATGCAGGAAGAAAACATTGAGGTTGTAACAGTAGAGTCGGAATACTGGGGTGCAAAGCTTGCTCCTATGAGAATGACACAGAAAGATGTAGAAGATTGGGTGAAAATGAAGGAGGATTGAATGAATTACATATCAGTAGCAATAACAGTAATTACTTGTTTAACAGTATTGGCTTTATGTCATGAACCTAAAGACCGTAAGTAGCATATAAAACATAAAGAGCCATGAGGTGAGAGAGTGAATATAGTTATAAAGATTATAGATGGGGAGAAGATAATAGATTTCTCAACCCTGGATGAGAATAAGAAGAAAGAATACGGACAGCGCCTCAATGAGCAAGGGCTAAGTGCTATGGGGTATGTCCGTAGTAAGGAGGCAAGATGAGAGACATAGGTTTGATAATTGCATACAACAGGCGCATTAATGCGGCGGTAGACGATAGACGCATTGAAGATGCAGCTAAGTGGATGTGCAGATTACATAAGTTAGAAAATAGAAATGGAGTTCCAGTGGGGAGTTATAGACTCAGGGAGGCGTAAATGACTAAAAGTACATATTTGGGAAAGTGCATGTATTGCGGGCAGCAGGCAATGCTTGAGATTAATGATGATATTGTAGCTTCATATGAAGACAAACCAGATGATTGGGATACATACATTTCAGAGGAAGCGACTAAGATTTGCAAATGTGAAGGTGCAAGAGCATGGTGGAATGTAGAAAGGCGAGTGCGTAAGGCAGAAGACGAGTGCCTGAAGCTTGCTAACAGTGAACAGATAGGAGAGGTACTGAAAGCTGCAGTAAGACCTGTTATGAGAAGTAAGTTTGATAAGCTCACAATTAAAGATGGGGGGGTTACCTACAGTGTGTACCTTGATAGTGATGAACGCCTTCATGTCCGTAGAGAACATAAGGTCACAGAAGATAAGACAGAGTAAATAAAAAGAGCCGCTTGAAGAAGCGGCTCGAACCAAATCGACAAGTTGCGTAACAACTTGAATACATAATAAATCATTTTAAGAATAAAGTCAATATTTGATGTGAATATCAAGAAAAATAATGGGGAGAAATCCCCATAAAAACTTGATTGTATTAATTAAGTTAAGAACCAAGGAGACAATTTTTAATGCCATACATAAAGGAAATATGTATAGCAGGTAGCGTAATAACAATAAGACGATATCACACCCTTAGATATAACTGTCGAGGGGAAAGAAGGGAGAGCCGGGAGAAGGTAACAACAGCGAAACAGGAAACCATAAACCGGAGAGTGGCAGAAAGAAAGCTGGCGGCAAAGATGAATACCAATTTTACAGATGAGACAGGAATGTTGGTTACATGGACTTATGCCAGGGAGAGCCGACCTCCCACACCTGATGATATGACAGTAGATATTCGCAATCTGCTAAAAGCTTTGAGGAGAGAATTTGAGAACATTGGTCCTCTAAAGTACATCTATGTTAAAGAGATAGGAAGCAAGGGAGCGCATCATATTCACATGATCATGAGTGTATGTGATGTGCGTGTATTAAAGAGATGTTGGAACAAAGGGTTTGTCCATGTAAAGCCACTGGACAGTGACAATGACTACACAAGAATTGCTCAGTATTTTGTTAAGTATGCAAATAAGACAGAGGAGACTCTTGGCAGAAGAATTGGTAAGCGATGGAATTCTTCAAGAAATTTAAAAGAGCCAGTGATTGTAAAACAGGTAGTTAATGCAAATACGTTTGCAGATAAAACAAGGAGAAGCACAATACGCAAGTACGAGAAACAAGGATATTACATGGTTAAGGATTCTGAGAGAACCGGAATATCTGAGATGGGCTTTAGATACTATGAAGCCAAGTTCCGACGACATAAAGGAAGGGAGTGTGGTTAGTGCAGAAAGTAGATGTTTATATAAAAACAAGTGCAAGAGGACCAGCAGTCCGTAAGCATGTCGCATACATGTATGTCTTAAAGATAGTTATTAATGGCAAGGAATTTGTCCGTAATGGAAAAGGCACACTTGAGAATGTAACAGAGAACCAGGCAACACTGCAGGCAATAATACATGCACTTATGCGTTTCCATGAAAACTGTGAAATCCGCATAAATACAGAATGTGAGCATGTATTAAACAGTTGTAGAAATGCTTGGCCACAACAGTGGGAAAAGGACAGCTGGAAGAAAAAGACAGGTAAGCCGGTAAAGAATGCGGATTTGTGGCAGCAGTACCTAAATGTAAGCCGCGGACATGTTATAAGCTGGTCGGATGAGCCGCATGATTTTACAAAGTGGATGGAATATGAGCTTAAGAAGATGGAGGCAACATGGACGAGATAAAGATAAAAAAGGAGCTGGCTCGCCTTAAGTGGCTAAGAAAAGCGGCGTACATGATGCCACCCTGTAAAACAGCGGATGAAACAAGCATTAAGGTTGCTAATCTTACGATACTTGGCGGAGAGATAGCGAAGTTGGAGAGACAGTTATATGTATGCCAGCATCCAGAGGTAGACAACATATAACTCATAACGGCACAAAGCCGCATAAAATCAGAATGGGAGTAGCATTTTACTCTAAAAGTATCTACATACTTATCCGTGTACGCGGTTAAGAATATATCACATAGCAAAATCTGGCAGCAGTTCCGCCCTGTGCGCGGGGCGGGGAAAGGAGACATATGGAAAGCATAATGCAGGACATAAAGGAATGTTATATATGCCGGCAGATAATGACGCAGAATAACATTTTCAGACGGCTTCCGTCTAATGGGCTTGAGTGTCACCATATCATGCACGGAACGGCAAACAGGAAGATATCAGAGCATTACGGCTTAAAGGTGTGGCTTTGTCCGGAACATCATAGAACCGGCAAGGATGCAGTACATAAATGCAGGGAAACGGACCTGAAGCTTATAATAGCAGGTCAGGCAAGATTTGAACAGGTATTCAGCCACAGTGAATGGATGCAGGTTTTTATGAAAAATTATTTGTAGGAGGAAATATGATGTTTGAGATATTTGGAGAATTTGATTCTGCAGAAGAGATAAATAAGGCAGCTGCGGCACAGCTTGAACAGGGGGACATGCAGGCTGTAAGGGATATAGCAAAAGAGAACGGACTGGATCTGGATGATGCAGAAGACTATATAGCAGGAGATATGGAGGAGCTGTGTAATCCGCTTATGGCTGCACTTGGAAAATTAAAGATTGAGAGAGCAGATTTAGAACTTAAGGGAGTTCTTGAAGACTGGTACGACATTGTAACGGATATGTGCGTAAATGATGAAGCAGTAAGGGCAGCAGTCAGGCGTAAGGATAAGAGTCTGAAGGTGTTTATGAGCCTGATTCTCGCAAAAGCATTTGATACGAAAGAGCTTGTAAGCAGTAAGATTGTGAAAATTACTAAGGTAAAAAACGGTAAAGAGCAAATGAGAAGTCCAGTATACCTTGGAATTCCCAACAGAGCTGAAATAAGGAATATATGTAAGGATTATTACTTAAAATAGGAGGTTCACATGAAAGCAATAAAAGCATTTAATTCAGATTTATGTGCAACTCTGGGGAAAGGCGTAATGCAGTACGAACCAGGTAAGACTTACAAGGAAAGTGAAGCTAAATGTGCCCGCAATGGTTTTCATTGTGCAGAAAATCCACTGTGTGCATTAGGATATTACAGCGGTTTGAACTCTAGATTTTTTATCGTGGAAGCAGGAGAAGAAGTTAACCAGGATGGAAATGGCACGAGAATATCGTGTACAGAAATAACACTGCTAAAAGAAATAACCAGAATACAGCTTGCAGCGCTTGCATGTGAATATATTCGGAAACACCCAGACAGAGAGGAAAAAGAAACACATCTTAATCGTGATGTAGGATCCGTAAATTTAAAAGGAGATTTTATTATAGTAAGAGGCAAAGAACCGAGAGGCAGAGGAGTTAAAGGCTCTTATATATTTCTGATTGAAGAGAAAAGAGATAGTCTGGAAATAGAATCGATACAGGCCTTATATGTAGACGGAACAAAGATAAAAGCAGATAAGTACTATAGATTGAGGGGTGGCGCAATATGCAAAGAAAAGAATTAAGAGCATTAAAACGCATATATGCGACACCGACAATGAGAAGGATTGCACAGGATAATAAGCTGGATAAGCCGATTGTTTATAAATACAGCTGGCATAAATACACATACAGCACAAAATATGACATGATGCTTAGGTGTCAGAGCCGGGGTTCTATTCTTATGATTGCAGTATTTTTTCCGGATGATGTAGCAAAAGGGTTTAAGTATCCTGTATATGAAATATATTGCAATCCTAAAGGATGTGAATACATCACAAGAGAAAGAAATCCCGAAGACGGTAAAGAAATAAGATGGACAAATGCACTCGTATTTAATCTTGAAAGAATTGATACAATAAGATTCTTTGATTATGAGCCTGACTTGAAAATAAGAAAAAGAACAATATGGCAGAATAATGATGGTAAAAAGGAGATAAAACAATTTCTAGGAACCAATATGAGCGGACTTGAAGGGCTTATTGAATATCAGCATCGTTGTAAATTATATAGTATTAAAAAAGCTGAAGAAAAGGAACAGGAACCGTGGGATGAGGAACTGGCGTTAACCCCGCCTGTGCTGAAAGGATTTGAGAGATGGTCCAAGCATGAGGCTATGAATGAAAACTTTATTTTTTATGAGAGTATACACAGTCCTACAGGGTATTGTTCCTACTGTGAAAAGGAAGTCCCACTTATAAAACCGAAACGAAACGGAGAAGGTAAATGCCCTTGCTGCCATAAGAAAATTATATTTAAGCTTAGAAGCAAGATAAAAGGTTTAAGAACACGGGCAATATCAACAAGCTGTATACAAAGGATTGAAGGTGGATATGTTGTAAGAACATTTGAAGTTAATTCTGCATACAGGAATGCAACATACGATAAACCGGATTGGTCATTTATAGAATATCAGAGAACATTCATGTATAGCGATGGACGAATAACAACATATGAATACGAAACATATAAGAATAAATACCTTAGATTCTGTAAACAGGAAAGTAAGCTCCCGTATGAATATTACAATAGAAAGATTAAGCTTTATCCCAGAAATCTAAGTCTTTTAAAGAAAAGTGTATTAAGAAACAGTGCAATTGACTTGTGGCCGATTCTGCCATACAGCCCTGCAAAGTATTTGTATGTAGAAAAAGGCAATCCGGCAATAGAAATGTTGGCAAAAATAAAGCTTTTTGGACTGGCAAAGGAAATTATCAAAACAGGATATGATAAAAATTTACGCCTTAAAAGATTAAAAAATATGACTCCAACGCTTGTAACATTGAAGTGGATGCAGTATGAAAAGCTGGCAAATACAATATGGCCAGACGACATGATATCTGAATTCGGGCAGAATGAAATAGAAGTAAGTGAGCTTAATTTTTTGCCTAAACCAATAAAATACATGAAAGTATACAACTACATAAGACGGCAGCAGATATTAAGCGGAGAGACCTTTAAACAGACATTTATTACATACAGGGATTATTATTGCCTTGCAGAACAAAATAAATGGAATATTGCTAGCACGCAGATTTCTATGCCGAAGAATCTCGAACAGGCACATATGAATGCAATATTATTTTCTCGTGGAACATCTATAAAGAATCAGACGGAAAAGTTAGAAAAGGAATGGCCATTGTGCAATAAGATTCTGCCAGATTTAAAGAAGTATGAATACAGCAATAACGAATATTCGGTTGTAGCACCTGTATGTATAGAGGATATGGTTCGAGAAGGGATAGCATTAAATCATTGTATGGACCATGCAGATTTTTACTACGACAGGATCCAGCAGAGAGAAGCATATCCGTTTTTTCTGAGGAAGACTAACCAGAAAGCAGAAAAGAACAACTGGAGATAATCAGAACCCAGACCTTGAGCCAGCAATACCATTTTTATATGAATTTATGGAGCATTTTAAGCAGGTTATGAATGCGGAAGAAATAAAGCAGGGAATAAAAGCAGATAAAAAGCGTAAGGAAGAGTATAAGAAGCTGAGAGAGGAACAGAAGAAGGTATGGCGTGGTAAGTTGGCTGGACAGTTACTTGCGGATGTTCTGGAAGCGGATTTTATGCAGGCAATTTAACAGAAGGAGAAGCAAAATATGATAGAGATAATACCTACAGGAACATTTGATGAGTGGCAGCAGGCATTGGATACAGAATTTAGTAAGAGCGCGGAAAGCTTTATAAGAATAGGCTATCTTTTAAAAGTGGCCAGAGATACAGATATTCTTAAGGATACACCGTATGCCAATGTAATTGATTATGCTAAAACAAGATATGGTTTGGATAAGACACAGGTGTCCAGATTTATTGCTATAAATGAGAGATTCGGAAGTAAAGAAAATGATTCTACCCTGGAGGATAAGTATAAAGGATTTGGATATGCCAAACTTGCTTTAATGCTTAATATGCCAGATGAAATCATAGAGGAAATATCCCCGGATTATTCTAAATCTGAAATAGAGGACATTAAGAAGGAAATCGATGAGGAAAAGAAGATATCTGACATAGAGGTTTTGATCGAGGGTAAAGATGAAAGAGTGAAAGAACTTAATGAGCTTGAACAGGTTCTTCATCAGCTGTTTCATGACAATCCGGAGCTGTTTATGAAGATACATACATCATCATATGAGACAGGGGAGCTGATAGATATATTAGCTCCTACAGGAGAAATGATATATTCAGTGCGCCTGCAGGGCGTTGGCCGCCTTATGCTAAGTATCAAGGCAGACTCTGGAAGAATAACGATAACCAATGTGCGAAGCATGGATAAGACAGAGTGGAACATAGAGGACATTGCGGAAGCTGTGATAAATATATTTAACATGGCAGTGGATACAGAAGATCCGGCTAAGGCGTGGACGAGCATCTATCAAGAGGAATATCCGAAAAAAGCAGAAATTGCACCGGTGCAACAGGAAAAGCCAGTGCAGAGGAAAGAAAAGAAGGTGCAGAAAGCCAAGATTGAGAAACCTAAGCCCCAGCCAGTAGAAGAGAATACGGAAGAGGAGCAGATACCAGGGCAGGACAGCGTGCTTAATCATCCGGAGTATTTACCGGAAAACGGCAATAATAAGGCAGATTCCACAGGAAATGTGCAGGAAACAGATACATTTGTGGATAAGCAGCAGGAAAAACCGCCATATTTTGAAAAAGTTTCTGCAGAGAAAGAAAAAACAGAGCCAGAAATGCCAACAAATGCGATAAATACAGAATGTGAGGACGAAGTAGACGCACTTGGAAACTATATGAATTGCTGGGAAGCAATATGTGATGCACATCGCAAGATTACTCTGTTTATCGAGGATTACAGCGCATCTGATACAACACCGGATAATATGCGAATAGAAGCAGCACGCATAAATGCGGTTACATTGGCAGAAGAATTGGAGCACCTAAAAGCTCTGTAGACCGCATAAATACAGAATATGGAGGTTAATATGACGACGGGAATAATATGTTTTATAGCTGGTTTTATAACGGCGTGGGGAATATCAGCATTGTGTAACGCAGGAAGGGGAAATTGAGATGAATAAAGACTGTATCATGATTAATTTAGAACAGAGAGATTGTAAGGGACTTAATGAGTTATATTGTGCCAAGGAGGATAAGCCTTGCCCATTCTATAAGCCGGCGGATAAATACAATAGAGATGGCAGCAGAAAGGAAAAAGTATGTGGAAAGTAACGAAGAAAGACGGTGGGACGGTAGAGATAGAAAGAGATAACAGCCTTGTAATATACATAAATGAGCTTAATAACGAAGCTGATCTTGGCGAGATACTTAAGATTGAGAGGTGCGAAGATGTCAAGAAGACGACATAAACACCTATGTGAGTATACCTGTTGTGAGCAATGTTCTAAGAGTATGGCAGCAGACGGAACATATACATGTAACAATAAGACAGTTATAGAGAACTACATGCCAGCGGAAGATTACTTCTGGTGCGATGGAGAGATGTTTATTAGGAGGGAGTATGAACGATTTAATCAGCAGAGAACAGCTTATAAACAAGCTAAATAGTACAGGAACAAATATCACATTTGATATTCCCGTGGAAGAAATATTGGGAGAAAATGTTGATTTAGACAATTTTGCCGCATTAATGCAAGATGCAATACAGGCATATAGGAAAATGGTTATAGATACTATTAAGAATATGCCTACAGCATATGATGTAGACAAGGTTGTGAAGCAGTTGGAAGAACTTAGAAAAGAATGTGAAGACCCATTGCAGGATTATGACCCAAATTATTTTATTGATAAAGCAATCGAGATTACGAAAGGTGGTGGAGTAGATGGCAATTAAACCGATTTTATTCCATACCGAGATGGTGAGAGCAATTCTGGAAGGGAGAAAGAGTTATACTCGGCGGTTAGTAAAGCCTCAGCCAGACGGAAAGCATACATTTCCGCTCGGTTTTGTTACAGACAGCACAGAAAAGAAAGAGGTAGGATGCTTTGGATTTGGCATTGATGAGTGCGGCGGTTCTATTAAGTATGTAAAGCCACCGTATCAGCCGGGCGATATTCTTTACGTTCGGGAAACATGGGAGCGTTTTGAATGTTGGAACTGTGATGGAGACGAAAGAGGGAATTGCCCCAAAGAGCCAAAGAAAAGCGTTTTGAATAAAACTTGTGGTTGCTACATGTATCGGGCAACAGATGAAATAAGTGGAGACGCGAAGTGGCACCCATCCATTCACATGCCGAAAGAAGCCGCACGTATCTGGCTGAAGGTTACGAATGTGAGAGTGGAGCGGCTGCAGGAATGCGGAGAGGGATGGTGTATTGATATTGAAAAAGAGGGCATTGCAACCCCACAGGACCCTATATTATACATAAGTGATGACGCTTTCCATGATGCATTAAGAATGGAATTTCAAAAAACTTGGGACAGTACCATCAAGAAATCTGATCTTGACCGCTATGGTTGGAATGCGAATCCGTGGGTGTGGGTTATCGAATTTGAGCGATGTGATAAGCCGGAAAGTGAGGGATAATATGAAAGAGAGTGAAGCATTAGAGTGGATAAAGGAATTAAAAGGTTCAGGAGAT
>OBKV01000053.1_pt1 | contig 126699 bp, 158 predicted proteins | sample 1517301 | NCBI WGS metagenome assembly OBKV01 (sample SAMN04571685, study PRJEB22368) | human gut metagenome | biome: human gut; material: stool | host: Homo sapiens | place: Luxembourg | collected 2012-06-29 | reverse complement strand
ATTATATTATAAAATTTAAAAAATGTAACGGGTTTTTAATAAATTTTTTAAATTTATTATATAATATAACAAGTTCTTATATTCTCATATCATAATGTGTTTTTAGAATTAAAAAGAAAATATTAGAAACAATAAAACAAAAACAATATAGTCTATGATAAAAGATTCAAATCTGAAAGGTCCTTTATGGACCTGGAGGATTTGGAGCTTGTATCTGGAGAAAGCTTTAGCTTTCGGAAGGATATGACAACTTTGTTTTTTATTCTTCTTGTCATAAATATATACGCATTCAATATTGCTTAAAATTGAAAATTTAAATAATATTGTTTTAAAATTTTAAAAAATTTTATTAAATTTATTTTTTAGTTTAAAAAATATTTTAAATATTGGAACGTATTTTTACGAATAAAAATAATAAATAGAATATAATCAAAGAATAAAAATAGACTAATAAGCAGACTTATAGTCTATGTATTTTTTATAAAACAAAATTATAACTTAAATTTGAATCATAAATTAAATTTTTAATATTCTTATATGAATCACTATTTTTGTTACATTTATTTAATTTTTCTTGCACCCAATTAGTTAATTTAATAATTAAATTTTTATGATGATTAAATTCTTTTTCTTCTAATTCATAATCATAGATTTTTTTAATAGATTTTTTTAAATAATTTAAAGCAGAATTGATAGATAATTTATCAAAATCAACAATTACTCTTCTATAATTTTTAGAAAATTGTTTTTTACTACCTTTAATTTTATCAGCTATAATGACAGAAGTATCGTCACGATATACATATTCACTTTTTTCATTTTCATGATCTAATTCTGTTTTTAATCCTTTACTAAAATGTGTAATATCATCATCTTTATCATTTTCTTCTAAGTGAATAGTATTTAAATCTATTTCTAGTTGATTTAATTCTAATGTTTCTATTATTAGATCTTTATATTCTTGTAAATGTTTAGAAATATCATAATATGTTTTTGTTTTTTCAAAATTATCCATAAATAAAATATATGAATTTTTAGTAATAATTGGATGCTCATTATCTAATTTAGTTTCCTTAGTATTTAATAAATCAAATCGTTTATAAAAATCATTATAATAATTATCCATATTGTTTGTTTTAACATATACTTTATCATGTTTAGCTATATAATTACAACTTTTAACTAAAATTCTTAAATATCTTGTAATTTTAGATTCAGATATATTTAAAATATGAGCAATAAGATGTACAGGAACTTCTATATATTTAATATCTTTTCTTTCTCCATATAATTGACTGTCTTCATATCTTTTATTTAATATTTCTTTTTCCATTAATTGAGAATAAGCCATACTAATTCCTAATATGGCTTTTCTTAATTGATTTAAAGCAGTTTGATAGCTATAAGCTTCATAATAATATCTATTATATTTTTCAGCACAATATAATAATTTTTTTGCATCTTTTCTTTTTTCTCTTTTAGCTCGTTTAAGTATATATAAATCCTTTGATATTAAATTTTTATTTAGTTTAATATATAAACCATCTTTAAACTGTTTTAATTCTAATATATCTGTTCTTTTTAATATAAATAATAATTTTCTTATTGTTTTTCTTGATAACTGACTTCTATATCTTAAAAATCTATCAGGTACTTTAAAATATGTATCAACTTTTGTATTTATAGATCCGTTACAAAAGTTATACAAAGAACATATTATTAATATAGCTTTTTCAATAGTAATATTGTATTTTTTTAATAACCATTCTTGGTCAATTAAAGAACCTAGTATAGTAGACATTTTCTTTTCTTCTGCATACCAAGTCCATTTTTGTTTATGCTCTTTATCTTTAACGTATACGGCAGCAATATCTATTTTATCAAAACTATTTAATCTATTTTTAGCATTTTTTAGAGATGGAATATCACTATAATTACTTAAAATCATTGCATCTAATTCATAATACATTTCATTGTCTTGATAATTAATCATATTTACTACTCCTTTCATTAAAGTTAAAGCTCATTTATATTTTATAACATGTTGCAATAAAAAAAGATGTCTAACTTAACGCTAGACATCTTTTGCATAAAAATAATATCTAGCATTACCCCAAACAGTTTGGAAACCCTGTTTAAACTAAATATTATTTTTAAATTTATATAAAATAGTATTTCTACTAATTTATAACATGTTTAATTTCTATTTGTTTAGGGTAATTTAATTTATTATAAAATAAAGGACGGTTTCCAGTTTCCTTTATTTCTATTTATATATTATATAACATCTTTTGATATTAAAAAATGATAAAATATATAAAAATTTTTAATTTTTTTTCTTCATATTATTATTTTACGTAAGTTGTTTTTAAAAAAGAGTTTTTCTAGGTTCTTTTATATCTTTTAAAGATTGTACTTTATTACTATCTTCTATTTTTAAAGTATTTTTTAAACTATTAACTGTATCTAGTAATTCATTTATATTAAATGTTTTTATCTCTAATTCATCAAAAATTTCTTTTATACTTTGGCCATCTTGATTTGATTCAAATTGATTTATTATATCAATATAAATACTTTGAATCAGATCATCAGATATTTCTTTATCAACTTGTTGTAAATCAGTTAATAATAAATTTATTAAAAATTGATTTTCATTAAAATTTAAATAGGCTTTTCTTTTTGATATATTAAATTTTTTACAAGATTCAGTTAAAGCTTCTTCATTTTCAGGAAAAGCTATATTATTTGCCATACAATTTATATATAATTTATATAATCCTAAAGCTGTCTTTTCTCCTACTTGATAGCAAGCACTTGGTATATTATCACTTGGATCTCCTACAATAGATTTACATCCAATATATTCTTTAATATTAATTCCTTTTTCATTTAAAGAATTAATATCTAAAAATTCATCTCTTAAAGGTCTTCTAATACGACAAAGTCTATCATCATCTTCAGATTGACTATGAATTAATTGTATTAGATCTTTATCATCAGAAACAATTATACTATTTTTAGTTAATTTTGATAAAATATAAATTAAATCATCACCTTCCCATCCTTCTATAGAAAGAACAGGAATACCAAATAAAGGTAATATAACTTTTAAATCATTTCGCTGAGTATTATATTCTCTTCTAAATTCTAAATCTATTAATTCTTCATCTGTAAATTCATGAGAATCTTCTAATAATACAGCTTTATCATCATGTTTTTTATAATTAGAATATAAATCTAATCTTCTTTTAGATAAACCAGCATCGAATACTACTATTGGATAATAATTATAAGATCTTAATTCTTTATTTAAAATTCTTAAAGAACCAAAAATACCTCCAGTTTTCTTACCCTTAATAGTACTCATCTCCCAATTATGAGGTTCAGATAAAGCACGATGTAGCATATAACTACCATCAAAAATTAAAACTCTATTAAATAAATAATTCATATATTAGTTTTCCTCCTTTTTTAATGTTATATAATCAATGCCAGTGTTTATATATATTTCATTTAGACAAGCTCTATATATAGATTTTACTAAAAGATCATAAGCATCCCCTTCTTCTAATTGCTTGTAATCTTTATTTAATTCATCTAAAAATCCTTGAACTAATTGAAATCCGCTACCAATTACACCATAATTTTCACAATCTATTATAGATCCATCATTATACATTTTAAATATTTTATCATTATCTACAATTAAAGCTTCACCATCAATACTTATAATTCCATCTTCTTTATAAACTCTATTATATTTCATTAAAATATTAAAAATTTTAGTTACTATATTATTAACAACATATTTTTTATCTAATTTTATTTTATCTAAAACATCTTTATAATCCATTAAATCATCTAAATTACAAAATACTAAATCCATATTTCGTATACTACCAGCCATTCCTAAAGCTGTTTGAGAATAATGACTTTTCATTATTTTTTTAACATTATTTACAGCCATATTACCACATGTACCTTGTTTATCAGATCCTATTAATACTCCGTTTTTATATTTAATAGCTATAACAATACTCATATATGCATATCTCCTTTTAAAATTAATTTTAATAAACTTTTTATTTATAGGCATAAAATTATATACCTTTAATTTAAATTCGCTTTATTTTTTAATTTAAAGCGAATTAAAGGTATATTTTATAAAAATTTAACCTTCTTTTTGACGATGTTGATATACTAATCTATTTTTAATCTCCTTAATTGCTTTTATAGGATATATTTGATATTTATCACATAAATTTCTTATATCTTCATCTGTTTTTGAATTATAAATTATATCATCTTTAGCTTTTTTAGATAATATTAATTTTTTACTTTTTGATAATTTAACATCTTTATTTTGTGTGACAAATACATTAATACCAAATTTATGAATCATTTCTTGTTTTGTATTATTTATAGATTTATTTTCTTCTTTATTATTTGACTGTTCACTAAAAGAATCTTTTATAGTAATATTAAAATTTCTTTGAATTAATTCAATAATAGTTCTATAATTATTTATACTTAAATTACATATATAATAATCTAAAGCTTGTTCGACGCCTTGATATAATTCAGATAAGTCTATAAAAAATCTTGTAGTTTTTAATTGTAATTCTAAATAATCTATATCATTTTCACGTTTTCTATATTTATTTAATTTAACATAAGTAAATTTTTTAGTTTTATCTATATCCTCAAATACAGATAAAATTAAAATTCTAGAACAACCCGCACTCATTCCATTATAATATGTATCACATTCATTACAGCTTTTAACCATCCAAACACTACCAGGTATTAAATGCAATTAAATCACCTTCATTCTATTATATTATATTTTCTTAAATACATTAAATCTAAATCACTTATTTTATTATTTTCTATATCATTTTGCAATTTTTCAAGATCTCTATACTTCCATAATAATAATTCATAATAATCAAAATATGATAATAGGTCAGCTTTGTCATTACCTTTTTGTAAGTTCATAATAAATAAAGCAATTTGTGTATTTATTCTATTCTTTGGAACATTATATCTTTCACAAAGTTCTTGTAAACATTGTTCATAATATTCTTCTTCTATATTTGGAAAATGTATTTGTAATAAAGAATTACCTATATTATTTGGTTGTGTTTTATAAAAAGAATCAGTTTGTGAAAATAAAAGAGCTTCTGTCATAAATGCTATTATTACACTAGGGGTCCATTTATCATTATTTCTTTTATAATTTATATCTATTAAAGTCTTTACTAATTCTTCACGTTTTATTTTTTTATATAATATATCAGACATTGTAATCATTGAAATATCAGTATGATCAATAAGAGTAACAATACTATTAAAATTAAAATAACTATTATAAAATTCAGCTTCATCACATTTTATTTTTTTAACACTTTTTAATATATTTTTACAAAATTTATTCCACACTTTATTCATATTTTTCATTTGACAAAAACTCCTTTATCATTTAAATTTTTATATATTTATATTTATCTTTTTGTTTTATAATACTTTCGCTTAATGTTCTGCCTTTACTTTCTGAATTCTTTAAATTTTCCCATACTTCAGGTTCTACATTAAAATATAAATAACTACTATTACCTTTAAAAATAACTCTTAATATTTTTTTTGATTCATCATAACCCAAAGCTACAATATTTGTAGAATATACTTTAAACATTTGAATTTCTTTAATAATTTCTTGTAGATTTTCTTGATCTGAAAAATCCATGTATAGACACCTCCTTAAATATCTATATATTTAAAACATGTTACATTATTTAAAAACAATAAAAAATAATCAATATTTTTATATATTGATTATTTTTCCATTTCTTTATATTCATATTGAGTACAAATAATTGTAGTTTTATCATTTATTTGTTTAACTTTATATTTACTATGATCACAGGTATTATAATTAGAACAAAATTTACATATTTTTATTTCATATACATTTTCTTTCATTTATCATCTTCCTTTTTATTTTGCATTAAGATATCAATATAATTATTTAATTTATCTTTTAAATCATCATAATCTTTACTATTTTTTATTAAGTCTTTTAAAGTAACAGCTACTACATCATTTCTAGTTGATATTTCTAATTCTTGAGCTTGTTTTATGAATTTATCTTTTACTAAATTTAATTGATTTAAAAGATTAGAAACTTGTTGATCAAATCCCATATTAATATTTCCTCCTATTTCTTTTTGTAATATTATCTTTCTTTATTTCATTTTTAATTTTATTTAATTCTTTTAAATATTCTTGATATTTTTCACAATAGCTATGACAATTATAACTTCTTTCTTTACAATCTAAACAATATTTTTTCATATGTAATTAACTCCTATTCTAATATTTATATTAAAAAATAGGCAGTATATAAGACTGCCTATAATAAATCTTCTCCTTCAATATCAGATAAATTAGTTTGATTAGATAATTCAGGTGTATTATTTGTATTATCTTCTTCATTATTTTCTATTTCATCTCCAATTGGTTCTTCATCAAAGTCAGGCATATTTGAATCATTATCAAAATCACCAAAAGATGGACTAGAACCAAATGAAGGTCCTGAACTTATATCATTATCTTCATTATCAATATCTGATGAAGATTCTTCATCTTCTTTATTTTCAATGTCTTTTATTGCTTCATTTATGATATCCACAATATCTTGTTGATTTAAGTATGAACTTAACCATTGTATAATCATTTCAAGTTTAGTTGTTTCAGTTATACTTTCCATATTATCTACCAAACTTAACATATCGTTAACATTTCTAATTTTATTTTGTAATAATTCATCTCTACGATTATCTTCAACTGTAATAATTGGTGTTAATTTAACCTCAAAATTATTTACAACTTGTGCTCCTAATCCTTCACTTAAAGCAAATATATTGATAAGATTTTTTATAGCAGAGCATAATGCAAGTTGTCCTCTTTTTATACGTCTTGCATATGTTGTATTCATTTCAGTTAAAGATCCACCATTAGATAATCCTGAACCATCCATATCAGCACCAAGTAATGCTTTTGGTATTAATAAAGCACCATATACTTTATTTTCAGATTGATCTAAATCATCTAAATTACCTATATCAGCATCTCCACCAATATTAACTGTAGAAATTGTTCCTTTACCATTTTTAGTTGTAGTATATAATATATTTTCTATAGGTTGTCCACCAGTTCTACTTTGTAGAGTACCAGCATCTTTATTCATTATCAATGTTTGTTCTATTTGATTTTTAATTTCTCTTAATTTTTTCTTTTTTTGTGATTCAGGCATATCTCCAAGTTCAACTTGAATAACTCTTGTTATAGAAGATTTTGTAATTCTTTCAAGTAATACACTTTCTTCTTTTAATTTAAGAGTTTGATAAGGACCATATACATTTTCAAGTATAGATTGACCTGTTTTAACTTGGAATGTTAAAGAATCTCCTGAGTTTTCAGTTTTAGATCCATCTATATATCCATCTTCTGTTTTATCTTCAATATTATTATCTTTTATTAATCTAAAATATTCAGGAAATCTATTAATATTTGGAGATAAACAAATATGTACAAATTTAGTTGGACTTAATACATCAATATTACTTGTTGAACCTGAATACCAATAATTACTTTTATTGTCAGGTGAAGTACTATTTATATCATCTTTATTTCTAATAAATCCACTTGTTTTACCTTTTGATTGTAAATCATATACTTCTGCTGGATTAGGCACTTTTTCAATATATCTTTCTAATTTTGCTCCTTGAATTGGTATTTGAGTTCTTACACTTGTATTTTGTTTTATAGGTTCTAATAATAAAGTAGGTCTTGTATTATTATTTGATGTATTTTCAAATAACTCTAGATAAACATCTCCATATAACCACATACAATAAGCATAAGACCAAATATTTTCAGGGATATTTAAATCCTCTATTAATTTATTTCCATATTCAGCTATATCAGAATTTTCAGATTCTATCCATATAACTTTACCTTCTGAATTATATTGTACAGTATCATTAGCATACATTTCAACAGCAGCTCCAATTCTACCATCGGCTACCATTTCTTCAAATATTTCATATTTTGTATTTCTATCACCTTTTAATGAAGTTATATTTAATAAATCTGATAAATCTATTCTTTTACCAGAATCAATAGCATCTGTTATTCTATTAGCAGCACTGTCTTTAGTATCTGTAAAAGCAGTTGTTTCAGATGGACTTGTTTTAGGTACAATTCTTACTTTAAAAATACCTTCAGCTAATTTTGTTAATATTCCCATTTAATAAAGCCTCCTGCTAATTTTATTCTACTAATTTTGATTTATTTGATTTTATTTTATCACTTGTAAAAAATTCATAAATTTCTAAAACATTTCTAATTATACCAGTTGTGATATATATACATAAAACTAAAAATATTACAAATATCATAAATAAACCTCCTTTAATCTACATATAAAATTTGCAATAATTCTCTAACTTCATTACAACATTGTTCTAATAATTGAGAATTATTTGTTAAAGCATATTCGTTAATAGCTTGATTAATTTTATCTATATTCATAGCTTTGGCAAAAATTTCTCTTTCATTAATATCTTCTATCTTACTACAAGATATTAAAATTTTAGTAATTAGAGAGCTCATTGCAATTGCTTTTTCTTCTATTTTTAAATCTTTATTTTTTAAGTTACGATATAAAGGATTTTTATTTCTTGAGTTATATATAACATTATAAGTATTATATATTTGTAAAAAATCTTTATCATATTTATTTATGAATTTAATAACGTCCATTGGGATTAATTCATTACGAACCATTTTTTGAATTAATCTACCAACTTTAATCCCTTCTTTTTCTTCAATATCATATAATTTTTGCATTATTTCTTTTTTTGTAAGTTGCATTGGAATATCTTTCCTCCTTATAATTTCTTTTTCAATAATATTTTACAGTAAAAATTTATATTACTCTGTTGATTTATTTAAATTATTATAATCTTGAGATAGTATTTGTGTTGCACTATCAATTTCTTGTTGAGATGCATCTAATCTACCATAATCATAAATACCTGGAGATTTCATATGCTCACAAGCTTCTTGTAAATCAGGATGTAATTCTGCAAATTTATCTAATAAATTATTCATTGCTTGTCTTAAATCTACTTTATCGATTTCTTCATATACTTCTCCTGTACTTTCTACTGAAATAACAGATATTGTCCAGTTTACTTCTACTACACTATCTACATCTTTTACAATAGGATCAAATGTAATTCTAAATAAACAATTATTACCAGTTTCTCCTGAAAATAATCCAGCTTCAGCAATACTTTCATTTATATAATATTCTTCAGGTAAATATGTAGAAATTACAAGTTGTATATAATTTTGTGTACTTCTATTTATTATTTTGTTTCTATCAGGCAATTTAATTCTAGGTGATATTTCATCTAATAATCTAGTATCATTAACAGTTACTTCTGTTGTAATACCAGAAGGAGATGAAGCTGATGCAATATTTGTTCCTACACCTAAATATCTTGGAATCCAATCATAATGTAGTAAAAATGGTTGTGTATCATTAAATTCACCATTTAACCATTTTACAATACCCATTAATTGTGTTTTCAAACATCTATTATGTCCTTCACGTCTTTCTATTTCATGACCAGTATATTTATTTATTTTTCTAATTCTAACATTAACACCTAAATTAAATCCTGCATCTTGTAATTCAAATAGACCTTTATTTTTAGCCATTATTTTCCTCCTAATTAAAATATCTATTAATATTTTACACAAAAAATAAAAGAGATGATTAATCATCTCTTTATACAATTTATTATTTATTTCATTAATTTTTCTAATTCATATTTTGATCTATATGAAAGTTTTACATATCTATCTTTTAAATCTAAAAATGAATTTAAATCTATATTATATTCTTTTAATTTATTTAAAAAATCTTCTTTTTGCTCATTAAAGAAATTAATTTCTTCTTGTTTACTATTTAAAGCATCTTTTTCGAATTGTTCGAATGTATAATCATCATCACACATTACTTTTAAACCTTTTAAAGTGTAATAAGTATTTAAAGAAAATCTATTATCTTTATCTTTTAATACTTTTTTATGAACTTTTATTTTAATTACATTACCATAATTTTCATAAGGATAAAGTATAATGTTTGATTTATCTTTCATAACTCCTACATTTTTTATATTATTTTCTCTTAATAAAGTTTGAATTGTCTCTTCTATATATGATAATAAATCAAAACTTGTTGCTCCTTCTGTATTTACTAAATGTCCTCTATAATCTCTTAATCCATGTATTTCTATTAATTCAATTAAATCTTTTACCTTCATAATAAATACCTCCAAAATTTATTTCTAATTTTTATAGTATTTATTATAATATAGTTTTTAAAAAATGTAACGGGTTTTTATAAAATTTATTTATAATTTTCTTCTAATATAATTTTATCTGCTTCAAATATTTCTTTTAATTTATCTTCATTTAATTTAACAATATATTTATGATTTTCATCATAAAAGCCATAATCTAAAATATCCTCTTTATTTATCATAAATATCATCTCCTTTTATTTGACTCATAATAACCTCCAATTAATCTCTATTTTGATTAGTTACTTCAGAGAATCCAACTCTATCTTCACTACCAACAGAATATCTTGTTATATCGTAAGCATATTTAGTTCCAATTGCAAATGAGTGAATTTTAATTCCGTCAATTGTTTGAATAATATCAGCAGGTACTAATTCAACTCCACATCCAGCAGGTCTAACAACTTCAATTAAATCTCTGATTTTACTTAAATTGCTTGGAAAGTAAATATATATTTTTATTTTACTATCACTTGAAACGTATTCTATATGAAACATGCTTAATGCTTCTATTTTATCAATTTCACCTAAAGCATTTACTGATAAAGCTGTTGCCAATGACATACCTAGTTCAGATCCTCTATTATGTATCATTTGCGGATAATGTTTTATAATTAATCTATTTGTTGAGTATGATTCTTCATAATCATATTTATATCCAACATATGATGCAAGCAAAGGTAATAAATGATCTGGACATTGATCAAAATCAATTAATGATATCCAATAATCAGCATTTGTTTTAAAATGATTAATTAATAAATCAAATATTTTACAAAAAGCCTGCATATCTCTGCTAGATCTTAAAACCCAAGGTATATAATTTTTACTTTCTATGATTTCTGTTGACATAATCAACCTCCTGAATTTATTTTATATTAAATAAATTTTTTATTTTATCAATTATCTTTTTTATGAAAGATATAATTTTTTGCCATAATGTTTGATGTGTTAAAATATTGTTAGTATATGTACTAATTGCCCAAGCAGAATCAATTTCATATTCATAAGGTAAAATAGCACAACCACTATCTCCCCAATCTTCTCCCCAACTATTTTGAATTAAATAACCACTTTCATTCCAACCATATATTATTAACATATGATAGCCTGTTATTTCTTTATCTGTTATTTGAATTATATTATTTTCATCTAATTCTAATGAACCTCTTACAGGAACAGAAATAGGTACCAAAGTATCTTGTATCAAACAGTTTTTTATTTCATTTTCATTATATATTCTAGCATAACTTTCGATTTTAAATTCATCTGCCAATGCTATTAATTTATCTAAATTATCATTTACTAGATTTTTAATTTCAATCATTTCTTTATTATAATTAAAATCTTTTTCTAAAACATCTCCAACATTTTTTAATGTTTTTATAGCTTCTCTAGGATACATTCCTTGTCCTTGATTATAATCATCAGGTCTATATCCATATATGAATCCTGTAGAAAATTTTAAATTTTCATCTTTATAACATTCTTCTAAAAAAGTAGATAAAGCAAAAGCCACACAAGAATTAATTGAACCTTGATTTTTTACTCTAGGTATTTTTATTTTATATTGATCTGCATATAAATTTGATGTCATTGTAGCTAATTTATAATCTCTTCTATCTTTTCTTTCTTTTTTACAACCATAATTCATTTTTAATTAATTCCTTTCAAATAAAATTATACAGTTTCTCCAGTATATGTTCCTTCTATACCTAAAATAGTTTCTCCTGATTTTATTTTATTAGCAGTTAGACCTATAATATTTGCTAAAGATGCATAAGAAATTTTAGCTCCTAATATACATGTATTATCTATATAAGTAGTTTCAGATCCATCCCATTTGCCTTCAACTTTGACTTCACTTGTTTCACTTAATAACTCAGCATTAACTTCTTGTGTACAGGTAGCAGTACTTTGTTTATTCATTGATCCTGTAATTAATTGTCCTTTAACATATGCTGTTTTATTAGGTAATAAATCAGCTGCTGTCGCGTTTGCATCATTTGTATTAAGTCCTTCATAAGTCCCAATAACTCCTAATATATTAACATCTTTTTTAATATTACCAGCTTGAATATTACTATCAATTGTATTTGTAACAGCATCTATAGTTACTTTAGTTAATGCATTGTAATTTTGCTCAGGAGTAATTATTTTTTGTTTTGTACTAGGAGTAACTTGTACTTCATGTCCGTTTAATTCTATGACACTACCTGTTACACCTAAAATACTTACATTACTTTTTATATTCTCAGCTTTAATATTGGTATCTATTGCAGATGTAACAGGTCTTACTTGTATACTTGTATAATAACCAGCTGAATTATCTTGCTCATCAGTAGATGGAGTAACTATTAAATCTCCATTATTAGCAATAGTACCTGTTATTTTTTCTCCATTTACATAAGCAGTTTTACCTGTTAAAATATCTTTCATTGTAGCATTTGCATCAGATGTATCTATACCAGTTGAAATATTTTGTATTTTTTCTGCAAAACTTCTAAAAGTATCATGATCTTCAATTGCTTGTCCTTTAGCTATAATTGCCTGTTTAATTAAATTTTTAGTTTCTGCTAAATATTCAATTTTATCATTTATAGTTCCCATTAAAATATACTCCTTTCTTAAATTTCTTCTCCATTTATACTATCTAATTCAGTAGATACATTTCCTATATTTGTTTCTAATTGGGTCATTTTATCATTTAAAATTTTTCCTTGAGCTGCAGATAAAGCTTTTGTAGCGTCTTCACTTGTTAAATTATTAATTACTAATGTAACATATGAACCATCTCCAGCTAAAAATTCATTAGTGTTACCGTTTGTTTTTAAATTATTTAATTTTTGTAATTCTGATGCATCTACATCACTACTTTTAATTATATGATTTTGATCTAAATATAATATTTTATTTACAGTTTGTTTATCTAGCATTAAGTTATTCATATATAAATTCCTCCTTATTTATTTCATTTATATTTTCGCAATGATTTAAAATTCTATTTTTCTCAATTAAATAATTATTATTATCTGTCCATAATTCATATACATCTTCATTATTTAATATTTTTTCAATAGAAATAATTTTATATTTATTGAAATTATCATCAATTAAATAATCATTATCAGCCAAATCTATACATCTCTTTATTTCTGTCTCATTTATATAAAATTCATGAGACCAGGTAGCTTTAATTATTTGATTATTTTCTAATTGAATTTTATATACATATTTTGGTTTATGTTTATATATATGATTTACTTTATTGTATTCTAATTTATTTTCCTTATTTACAGTCAATATTTTATCATCTGTTTTTATATTTTTAATTTTAATTAATCCTCTTTCTGTATTAATTAATGTATTTTCGTTTAAACAAGCAACTCCACCACCAGAATATGTAAATGTAAATTGAGTAAAAACATGTCCTGTAGAACTTACTATAACAGATGCTTGATAAACCTTTGAATTTGAAATTGTAAATTCTACTAACGTTATTGTACCTGAAGCATTTAAATTTGATATTGTTTTTGTGGTTTTTTTAGTAAAAGTTACATTCTTTTCATTCTCATTAACCCACCAAGCCCATTTCGCTGCATCTAAATATTCCTGATCATTATTTAATATATTTTTTATAGTAAAATCTCCTGAATTTTGTGTTATTATATCTCCATTTGGAAATAAAACGAACCAATCTAAAGCAGCTGTAGTGCTTAAATTAAAAGTATTACCTTGATATACAGCATATGAAGTTGTCTCACCTTGACGATACATAATAGTGCTTGATGCTCCTCCAATAGATATACCTATATCAGTTCCCCATAATTTTTGTAAATATTCTTCAGCTTGATTTCTTGTATTAATGAAACATCTAATTTTTGATAGAGTAGTATGACCTTTTACAGCTATATCATTTGTTATACTAGGCTTATGAACATTAATAGATTTCCATCCTTGTGCTGTCTTTACAAACATTTTTTTAGTATCATTTACTAATTTATATACAGGAGAAGATACTCTATCACTATATATAAAATTATAAATATCGGTTGTTGCAGCGTATGCTTTAATATAAACACAAGGTAGATCTTTTGGAATAATATCATTATTTTTAAACGTACTTAAATTTAAAATTCCAGAAGCATAATCACCATAACCGTCATTAGGTTTTAAAGCATTATAAAATGTATAATAAATTCCATTACTTAAATTTTCATCTTCACATATAGATAAACTTAGTTGATAAGCTCTATCAAATGTGCTATTACTTAGTTGTTCATCACCTAAAGAAAAATGTAAATCTTGAGATAAGCAACTTGGGGTTGTTGAGGTATACTGACTCGGAGTGCTTAAAGCAGCTGAATGGGGAGGTGTTGCAACTCTTGTATAACACCAACATGCATATTGACCTTCAGGTAATATACCATAACTCCTAAACGGAGAATAATACCATCTATTTAAATGCAACCAGTTATTAGTAGTTCCATTTGAAGCACTATAATTAAATAAGAATTTCCAACATACAAATTGACCACTGGCAGGTGTTACATATTTAGACATATCAAAATTAATTGTAAAATCATCATATTGACTTGCAAAAGTAGAAGGAGATACATTTGTAGCAATTGTTTTTACTAATATCCAATCATCTCCTTGATCCCAAAATACATCTTTGTCTTCAATACCAGCTCCTACATATAAGGCAAAACTGTTAATATTTGTCATTGAATATTGATTTATGTAATCTTGAAAAGCACTTTGCATATTCCACATATGAACACCTGTATTATAATTTCCAGGATCATATCCTTCAGTTGTTCCATTCATTCTTAATATAGCATCATTTACTATTGAAAAACTCATTAAATTGCCTCCTATAAAAATTAAATAGCGAATTATACTTCTATAAATCCAATGGTAAATCACAAGTTATACTTGAAGGTTGAGTTGTCACGTAACTTTCATTTGAATCTGTAATAGCAACAACAGTTCCTGTTGGTAAAGAATCTGCAGATTCTTCATATTCATCAACTGTCATTGATACAAAATTTGTTACACTATTGTCATTACTTGGAATCCAATGTTTATTATTATTAATTTCAGAAGCTTTAATTGTATTTTTATTAGTTAATTTACTTGCATCTACAGCGGTTACTGGAATTGTAATATTAGCAGTTCCATTAAATGATGTAGCTGTACCAGTTACTCCTCCACTTATAGCTATTGTTCTTGCTGTAGTTAATTGATTAGCTTTTGTTGCAGTAGTAGCTGTTGTAGCATTACCAGATAAATTACCTGTAAATGTTGTTGCATATACATTTAACCATTTAGTACTAGAACTTCCTAAATTCTGTACATTACTTGCACCTGGAATAAGTGTACCATCTTCTAAAAATCTCAATGATTTATCTAAATTATTATTACCAGCTTCAATTGTCTTATTTGACATATATCCTAAAAGCATATATGTTTGATATACACTTAATGTAAATTTACCATTACTAGAATTTGCTTTTAATAATGTAGTATAAGAACCACTACTTGCAGTTGAATTAATTACAGCAACTCCTTGACTACCTGCTAAATATGTACCAGTTGTTTTAGAACTACTAATAGTTCCTGTCATAGCCCCACCAGCTAAAGGTAAATAAGTATTATGAGTATGAGAACTTGCTGCAGCTCCAATTTCAGATAATGACCAAGTAACATTAGCTGAACCATTTACAGATTTTCCAGTATTACCTATAGTAATTGTTCTAGCTGTACCCCAATTAGCTGTTGTAATATTTGCACTACCATTAAATGATGTTCCATTTATAGTTCTTGCATTTGCAAGCGTTGTTGCTGTAGAAGCATTACCTGTTAAAGTGGCTTTTATAGTAGCAGGTAATTTTAGATTAACATTTCCACTACCATTTACTGATGTTGTAACAGCTGTTCCTGTTCCATCTGAATTAACAATTCCTATGTTTCTTGCAGTACCCCAATTAGCTGTTGTAATATTAGCAGAACCATTAAAACTTGTTCCATTTATAGTTCTAGCTGTTTGTAATTTAGTAGCTGTTGCAGCATTTCCACTTAAAGCTCCTACAAAGGTATTAGCTTGAACTTGACCATTTCCTTTAATAGTTAATAATGAAGTATATGAATTTCCACCATCTCTAGATTGTTCAAATACAAATACCGGATCCGTTGTAGCAGTTCTGTCACTTATTTTTATTCTTTCTTTTACAGTTCCTGAATCCCAAGCTAAATAGCCATCTGTTTCAGCATTAACATGACTAAAATGAATATCACCTGTCATAGTACCACCTGAAAGTGGTAAATAATTTCCACTAGTTCCAGATGGAGTGATGATAGTAACATCATTACTTGCATCATCTGTAACAGTAGCATTATTAAATCGTAATTTACTTCTTTGTGTCATTGCAGTACCTGAAGAATTTAAAATAGTATGTCCTCCTGATCCTCCAGCATCTATTGTAATATCTTTAGTACCATCAAAGTCAACACCATTTATTTTTCTAGCTGTTTGTAATTTAGTAGCAGAACCAGCATTTCCTGATGTATTATTTACAATAGTTATAGCAGTACTAGTAACTTGTGTAAAACCAGGAGTAGGTTCTGCTTTACTACCAGCTGACCATGTATTATATAGATTCCATATTCTAGTTGATCTACTACCTCTATCCCCTTCAGCAATTACATCAAAATGATAACCTCTATATCCAATAGCACACTTGCACCACAATTCAACTTTTGCAGGACTGGTATTATTGTAAGCAAGTACAAAATCAGCATTAGTTATACTAGAACCTCTAACTAACCATTTTAATTCTCCTGCATCAAATGTACCCGTACTTGAAGTTCTAACATGTGCTTTTAAAATACCCATCATATTAGAACTATCTGAATATGAATTATATACAAAAAATATAATATGCTTATCTACATATGATGAATCTACTGTTATGTCAGCAAATTTATACCAAGGATTTGTTGAAGTAGAACTTGATTGACCAACACTACATCCCCTTCTCATTGTACTTAATTGTACATTTGCACTACCATCAAAATTCACAGCACTTGCAACTGTATCTCCTGTTATTGAAAAAGATCTAGGTGTAGTTAATTTAGCAGCACTTCCTGTAATATTAATACCCCAATTACCACTAGCTCCTGTACCTGTTTTAGTTACTGTATAATTAGTATAATTTACACTATTTAATAAAGTACCAGAACTATTAGGTAATGTATGAATAAATTGACCTGTATGATTACTTGCTGTTATATCGTCGTATCCGGTGCTTTGTGAATATAATCTAAATGTCCCTCTTTTATTTCCAGCTGTTCCACTAGCAATTCCATTACCTATTGATAGAATTTCTGCACCAGTAGTACTTGTTGTTCCTTCTAATATTGTTAATTGAGCGTCTCCATTATTAATTCTCATATGAGCATTTCCAGTAGCACTTGCACTTGTAAATACTAATCTATAATTAGTAGTGGATGCTGGACTTGTTTCAGTTACATGAATTTGGGTACTAGTATCTGCATTACCATTTAAATTACCTTCAAATACATTAGCTACAACATGACCATTATCTTTAATAACCATTAAATCTTGATATTCTTGTGAAGGATTATTTTTTTGTTGAAAATTATAAACATTAGTATTTGATGTAGCATCATCAGTAATTAAAATACGTTGAGATACATTCCCATCTGCTAATGAAATACTAATTTGATTATTATCATATTCTGATACAGTTAAAGCTGATGGTATTAAATTTTCATCACTATCTATTTTTAATATTCTGTTTTCTATATAATCTGGTGAGTTTATTTTACTTAAAAATTTTGCCATTTCTTTACTCCTTTATTTCAAATTACACCAAATCTTGCATATCATCTTTTACAAGAGATGATGCATCGAAGTAGAATGTTTGAGTACTTAAATTCTTATAAACAGCTATATTTGTTTCATTATGAACATAATCTACAATTAAATCAGTATCAACTTCAGATACAAATTCAATATCTACATCACCAGTTAAATAATCAACACTACCATTTCTAGTTAAAATATTATCTATATTATATATTGCTCCATTATTATTATCTCTTAATGTCCATTGTCCATCATTAACTCTAATCATTATAGAACCAGGCAATAATGGTGCATTAGCTAATTTAAAAGTATAATGTAAATTATCAGCTGCTGTTGAATTATTTAATTTTGGTATTGTAACTGTATAATCTCCTGTTAATTGAGATTTAGAAATTGAATTACCTTCTTCATCTGTATATTCAATTGGATCTAAATCTACCATTAAAATTCTATTATCTACAGCAAGTATTGTTTCAATAACTTCTTTATAATTAATAATAGAATTAAAATTAACTTTATCTATAGCATATTTATATCTCAAATCATTATTTATATTAATCATTATTGTTTGTAATTCATCTCTAGTTAAAGGTTCTTTTGTTAAGAATTTTCCTTTAATTGTCCAATAATATTTATTAATTGAATGTAAATCAATATTTATTGTTAAAGGCAATATTTTATATTCTTGTAAATCAGACATAATCATTGTTTTATATGTATCATCTTCTACAGTTTCCCAATCTTCAGTTCTTAAAATATACAATTTAACTATAAATCCATCTAATAATTCGATATCTGATAATTGTTGAACACCTGCTTGACCTGCATTTTGATAATCTCCAGCTAAATAATTTTTTAAACATTGTAAATCTTCTGAAGTAATTAAACCATCTTGATTTATATCAGCTAATTTTCTTTGATAAGTTGTCAATGGATTACTTGTTGAATCAGCTAAATAATTTTCTAAAATAGATACATCTTCTTCATTTATATAAGTATCTTTATTAATATCACCTACATAATAATTAACAGCCATTCCTGGATCATTTGTTAAATCAGTAGCTCTAACATTAGCAACTCCAGGTTCTCTTAAAACAGCTCTTTCAAAATCAGCAAGGGTTATTAAAGTATCTAACGTATTTTGATATTTAACACTATTTTTTCTAGCTTCATCTGGAGTTTCCGGATTATACCCTACTGTACTATCATAATGAGTAAAATGTATAAAACTACTTACATTATATATTGTAGGACTTGCAGGAGAACCACCTCTACTCCAAACATTACCTGTTATATTTTTTAGAGTATTAGCATATATTTGTCCTGATTCGCCAGCACTCTTAATATAAAATACTTTAAATTTAGATACATTGAAGTTAGTATAATAATCAATTAATTCAATATAAGCTGTATCATTAACATCTACACCAAATTCAAAAAATCTTCCTACATTAGTAGTTAAGTAAATATTATCTCTTAATTCCCATTGTTCATTTTGATCATCAATTAATATAATATGATCTTGATCAATATTTGAATCTCTTAAATAAATTCTATTATTAACTATATCATCAGTAGTATAATTATAACCATATATAGAATGCCAAGGTTTTCCTGAATCTGGATATGGATTATTTGATGTTCGTACTGGAGTTACTGGGACACCCTGCACTAGTTCAATTAAAGTTTCTAATCCATTATTAGTTGTATTAGATGGTAATTCATATTGTTCAAAAGTTGTATAAGTAATTTCATCATTATCTGTAGTAAATGTACAAAATCTAGGCATTGTAGCACCATTAGAAAATGTATTAACAATATTTGCTTCTAATACAGCTGATTGATACCATCTCATTTTATATCCAATTAAACTATATATACTTGCAGCATTTTTTCTTTGAGTAACTGAACTTGGATAAACTTCTAATGATTGCATATCTTGATTATAAAATAACATATCTCCAATCATTGCCATTAATTTAACTAATACCATACCAGGATCATTCTCGTCTGTAGATTTCCATTTTTGAGTAATACCTGGTATTGAATTAATCAAATCATCTAAAATATTAATATAATCTTTATCTGTATAATCTATTTTTACTGCATTATAATCTGTTTTTTGTACTTGATTTATATCTGCCATTTTTTAACCTTCCTTAATAAAAAAATATTATTGATTTCTCAATAATATTTTACTTGATTTGATATTTAATTATTTTTATTGAAATATTTCATTTAAAAAATAAATTGAAAAAAATTTAAAAATATATTGCATTTTTTAAAATTTTTTTATATAATGTACATAAGCATAGAGAATAAATAAAACTATAACAGGTTTTATATGTTCTTTTGGATATTAAGAAGGTGCCAATTTCTTAATATCCTTTTTTTATTTAATATATAATAAACGCTATAACAAGCCCTAAAATATATTATAAATATAAATTAAAAGCTATCTAAATTAATATGATAGCTTTTTTGTTTTATATTCTATATGGATTATCATCAGCTGTTATTTCCATATTATATTCATTTATTTGACCTGTACTTTTTATAGTATATTGTATATAAATTTTTACAGTTGTTTTATCAGCTACAATAGTAATGTCACTAGGTTGCATATCAATTCTTGGTTCATAAGCTGATACAGCATTTATAATATCTTCTTTTAATAAAGCTTCTACAATAATACCTTGGTACATAAAAATTCTTTCTATTAACATACAACCATAAGCTGGATCTCCTAATAATTCTCCTGGTCGTGTTCTTAAAAGAATACCTAAACATTCATTTATTGATTTATTTCCAGAAGATAAATTTGTTTTATATGTTCCTCTGCTAATTATTTGAGGAAAACTATAAGTTGTTTGATTCATAATTTTTAACCTCCTACATAAGTTCCTACTCCTTGACCATCACCAAAACCATTTATTCCAATATAAGGTAATGGATTTGTAGAACCATATTCTCCTGATCCTCCACCTTTTGGTCTTATTTCAAAATGTAAGTGAGGACCTGTTGAATTACCTGAGTTATCTGAATAACCAATTACTTGACCTTTAGTAACTTTTTGACCTTTAGATACAGTAACATTTTTCATATGTCCATATATAATAGTATTTCCATCATCGGCTGTTAATCTAACATATGTTCCATATCCTGAACCTGAAGGTCCTGCTGCATAAACAGTAGCATTTGTACAAGCAACTAATGTAGTTCCATTTGGACATCCAAAATCTACACCACTATGTTTAGCACCACTTGGATAATGACCATAACCAGCTGTAATAGAAAATTTACCAATAAATGGTATACAATATTGTCCTCCACCAGTTGCAGCTAAATCTGTCAAATTAGATGCATTAAATTTACCTTGTTTATCTAACTCTACAATATATGAATATGTTCTATCTCTTCTAGATTTATATGTATTGTAACTACCTAAGTTATTTTTACAGTATGTAACAAATTCTTCAAATTGCTCCATTGTAGATTTTCCATTTTGAGATATTTTAGATGCATTTTGTTTTGTTTGTGTTACACCAGAACCATATTGATTCATAATATCAGCTAAAAATATAATAATTGCTGGATTTTGTATATTATAGGGATCTCCTTGTAAATTAGATATACTATTTTGAGTATCTGAAGAAGCATATTCTTTTTGAGCTTCTTTTCCTTCAGCAGATCCTAATAAATTTGAAATACTTGTATATAAAGCAGTTCCTGGTGTTGGATGAAAGTTAGAACCATATCTATTTCTTTGTTGAGAAGCACTACCTTTTCTAACACTTTCTTTTAAATCATTATATAATTGACAACTTTTATCTGTAAATTTATCTTCCCAAGCACCATCTTTTTTTGTTATTTCAAAACAACAATCATATGCTCTAGCATGATGCCATTGAATAAGTCCTATTGACCATCCACCATTATCATATGGATTTATTCTAGTAAAAGCACTATTTGGTATATTATCAGGCCAAGCATTTATATCCATTCCTATTTCATTTCTTAGTATAATAGGCATTGTTAAATTTAATAAATCTTGACCATTAGCTAAATAACCATCAGTTCCACTGTCTTGATTTGCAGGATTATATGCATCCATTCCTAATATTATATATTGATTAACATCATTATCTATAAAACTACCATATACAATATTACCTTCTTTTAAATCTCCTACTAAACTAATAGCCCATGGAAACTTATCAGTATCAGGATTTTCAGCTTTATTACTATCCTTAATATAAGTTTGATAAGCACTATTATATTCGTATTGTAATGCAGGTATATAAATTTGTACTCTATATCTAGATTCAGGATCCTGAGCTGTATCTGCATTTACTATAATAGCTCTATATATTTTAGTTTCATATTTATCTGTATTAACTACATTCATATTTAATATAATTCTCCTTTATTAATTATTTGTTGAAGTAGTAACAATATCTTCTTTTTCTTGAGGGGTAACAGTTTCTCCTATATTTCTTAATCTTATAACTTTAAATTCTGAATTATATATACCTTTAGTTGAAATATTATCAGTTACAGAAGTTATACCATATACACCTTGTGTTCTAGATGTAGATTCGGCAACTTTCGGTATTATATCTAATTCTGTCATAACGGGAACATCTCCAGGAATACCTACAGTAATTAAAGTAGAATAATACATTTCATATGCTTGTTCTGATAATTGATCTACATTATTATTATATCTATCTTGAGCTTCTTTTTTATCTTCATCACTCGCATCACTTACTAAAACATCATTTAATTTTTGTTTTTCATAATTCAAAGAAGCTTGTTTTATTAAATAGTAATATAAATTAACTTCAGGATTCCATTGTTGTACTATATTTTTTGATTTTAAATTCCAACTGAATTGAAAATCTAGTTTTAAATTATTTGTACCATCCATAGGATTAATATAATTTATATGTATGGTTTTTTTACCAGATACATCTGATATATAAATTACATATTTAGGTTTTTGCACATCTGTTAATTCACTATTTTGGTATTTTTCAGCATCTGATTTAGACATTTGACCTCTCATAACCATTTCACAATATTCAAAAGGATTTTTATTATTAACTGCATCTACATCAATTTCAGGTGCATCTCTTTCCATTTCTTCAGTAACATCTATCAAATATTTAACATCTAAACCAGCTGTTTGTCTTCCATTTTCTATACCATATGGAGGATTATCAGAATCTCCAAAATAATAATATAATGTATCTTTTACAAGAGATATTAAATTTCTACTTTTTTGTGCTTCAAAATTTGCTAATAAATTACAATTTGGAGCTAAATATGATACACCTTCAAAAGTATATACTGTTATTCCTGAAGACCAATCAACAGAAGAATTTGCTTTTGATATTATTAATTCATATTTAGGTGAAATCATATTTTGATCTTCTGTATAATTATATCCATATTGTAAATAACCTCTAAATTTAGCTTGATTATCCTCATCTATATCATAAGAAATCATATCAGCAATTAATGAATCTAAAGCTTCTATTTTATCAGTTGTATTTTGACCATGATTAAAAGGGTCATAATTTATTTTTAAAGTAAAAGCATTTGCAGTTCCTGAACCATTTTTCTGTAAAGACATTTCGGCCACTAAATTTTCTTTTATATTTGTAGATGAAGAATTAAATATTATAGGCTTATTATCTCCTATTTGAAAACAAATCCATACACTATATATAGGACCTTGTTTTTCAATCATATTACAAACTTTATTTAACATATTATTAAAATTAGTAACCATTTCTTGCTGATCTAAAGTTGCTGTTATATTGCTAAAATTTCTTGAAATATTAGCCATCGCTTAATACTCCTCCTTTATTATATAAAGATATTATTGTTGGAATACGTAAAGTAGTTCCAACAGGTATATCAAAAGGATCTATGATATTATTAGCTAATGCTATTACCCACCAAAATCTAGGAGTATTATAATATTGATTAGCTATAATATCTAATCTACCTTCTTCAGCAATACTAACAGTCATATATTGATCTTCATTTGATTCATCTACTATTTTTTGAAACCAAGTTTCATGATATATTTTTTTAGTTTCAGGATCTTGTATTCTTCTTAAATTTTTATATCTACAAGCATTATCATATTGTTTTGGTTTTAAAAATTCCATAGGAATAAATTTTTCTCTTGTTTCAGCTAAATATGTAGGTGAAACATTATAACGTCTAATTAATTCTACTTCATTCATTTATAAGACACCTCCTACACATCTAATACTTGTCCACCCAAAGTACCACCATTATTAGCAGCATTTGTTCTAGCATTAGATCTTTCTCTTGTTTCAGATCTACCCATAACATTACTATTTTCAGATCTACCTGGATATAAAGTATTATATGTATTTTGTGTACTAGCAGCTCCAGCTCCTTCAATTATATCTTTTGCAGATATAATTGTATCTGGATAACAATCCATATTTATAGTAACTGTATTCCAACCATAAAATGTATTTAAAATAGGTTTTTTCCAAGTAGTACTATAAGATACTACATATCCTTTTAAAATCATTTGACCAAATATAAAATAAGTTGTTGGTGGGATTAGTCCTTGTGAAGTATATTGAGGATAACAAGCAATTTGTAACATCTTATTTGCATTTGTATACCAAGTTCTTGTATCAAAAGGACCTTTAGCACTTTGACTTTGTAAACCAGCTGATTGTCTATTTAAAGCTCCTCCTGCTGCAATAAGTGTATTATAATCATGTGAAAAACTACCTGTTATTAAATCTCTATGTAAATCCAAATTAAAATTTACATTTTTTAAATCTGTTTGAGCATAAGCAGATAAAGGAGATGATCTTCCTAAAACTGTTTGAGTAGCCCATTGAGCTCCAATACTTTCGGTTACTTCATCTGGATATAATGGTAATTCGATTAAATATTCATAATCTCCTCCAACTCCCCATTGATTTGGCTTACCATATTTAACAATCATATAACATTCCCAAGTTTTAAATCCAGCTAGTCCATTTGTAGCTGAAGAACTAGCTTGATCTATATTTGTCATAAATGGGATATGATAATCTTTTACATATGCCATTATTTACTTACCTCCGAAATTGTTTCATTATAATTATATTCACTTTCAAATAAAGCTTCTGTTTGAACATCATACCAACCTAACATAAATGGTATTTGAAATTGTCTTAATGTTGTTGATTCTCCATTAACTTCTTTTTCAAGTAAAGTATAATCATCTTCATTTATATATCCATCTTGATTTACATCAGCTCTTGTTCTAAAAGTAGCTGAATATTTAGAATCTAATTCATCTTTAAAAGTTTGTTCATCTTCAAGATCTACTTGTCCATTCTTATTTCTGTCTAATTTTTTTATCTGTTCAGGAGTTAATTCAATTTTACCAGCTAAATAATCTACAATTAAATTATAATCAGTTGCATCATCTAAATAATCTCTCAGTAATTTTAAATCTATACTATTTAATTGATTATCTCTATTTAAATCTCCTAAAGTGAAATAAGCTTTACTTAATTGATAATCTTTCATAATCTTTTTCATATTATCACTATATACTCCTGGATAAAAGAAATCTTCATCATACATATGTTCTGGATAATATTCTTTCATTAGTTGCTGTAAATATGTTATATCTTGAGAATTTGAATATTTATGTATTGCCATATTTAATAAATAATTAAAGAATTTTTCATGTACAATCCAATCATCTGTTACAAAATCTATAAATGGAATATTAACATTTTGATCATAATGACCTTGAATTATTAATAAATTACTAACATTTGCAACTACATTTGCATTTCCAGGTTGATCATATGTAAATACAGTAGTACCTAAACTTGGATAAGTAGGATCTCCTTCAATAAATTTATATAAAATTTGAGCATCTTCTATATTAACTTGACCATCTTTATTGATATCCATAACAGCTAATTGTTTTGGAGTAGCTTCCCAGTGTAATTGTTCTGAACCAGGACCTTCAGCTGTATATCTTGCAAGTAAAGTATAATCCTGCATATTAATTCTTCCATCAAAATTGATATCTCCAACTTCTAGTATTAAAGATTTTTCATTGGCTGTAAATACATCATCATAATTAGATGGACATTGAATACAAAGCCAATTAGCATCATAACCATTACCTATATCAACACTAGAACAAGTATACTGATAACCTTCCCCTGCTTTTAAATCGACTTCTACTACATTTTGTAATACAGATTCAGAACCAATAATATCTTGTTTTAATCTAACAAATGAACAACCAATAACTAAATGTACTGCTTGTGAACTGTTATGAGCTATTGTGACTTTTTCACCTGGCGTACATTTATATAAAGCTATTTTATATAAACCTGATGTATTATAATGAGGTATATCATCTCTACCTATTTCATCTCTAATTGCATAATTATAAATAAACGTACCATCAAATTGATTAACAAATACAAGCATATCTTCATTTGGAAAATAATTTTTCCTTGAACCTTGTTTGATATCTAATCTTAATTTTCCATCTATTAAATAGTTATCCATTATTGTTACATCTGTAGAATCAATGACACCATCTAAATTTAAATCAGCTTTATTCATTATTTCTTGAGGGTATGTAGCATTACTATATACTATATTATAAAGAATAGTTCTATCTTGACTATCAACTTTATTATCTCCATTAATATCTTTTGTTAGATCTACCCATTCAGATACAGTATCTACTTCCCATCCAACAGATTCACAATAATCTTTTATGGCATCTAAATTATTAATTATGAAATTTGATTCTTCATCAGATATATTTTTAGATGTCCATTGTATTAAGTTATCTTTTAATTTCATATTAAATAAAGTATTCAATTCAGGAAATTTTTCAGTTATTTCTTTTTCAACAGAGAACATATCTTTTACATTTGGTAAGTTTAAATAATGTATTAAAGATTGTTGATCTGCTTTATCAAATTTACCTAAAATAGCTCCTGTTTGTGATAATTCATGATTTAAAAATCTTTTTAAATATTTAACATAAAAATTATCTGTTCCAAATTTTATATTCATTTATTATCTCCTTAATCATATAGTTATTTCGCACATAATTATAGAAATAACACATTTTTATATTTAATTAATATATTTATATATGTACCTTTAATTAAACATATTAAATAATTCTAATAATATTTTACAAGATTTAAATTATGCTAAAAATAGAGAAGAATTTAAACCTTCTCTATTTTTTATATAAATATCTAGTTATTAAATGTATTTAAATTTTTTAAATTTTTCATATTATTTAAAATACCATTTTCATCCCAAGAAGGTTTTAATGTACCTGTACTTATATTACTAATAGCTGTTATTACTTGATCTAGTTTAGCACATAAAGTATCTGTTTGACTTTGAATTATAGTATCAAATGATATGCTTTGTTGACTTGTTTCTCTATATGTATCTGTTAAATTTCTTAATTCATTAGCCGTAGATGCTGTAAGTACTGTTTCATCTTCATGTAATAAAGCTGGGTAATTATCATATGGTACTCTATTCAACCCAATACGATATGAACCTTTTGGAGCTTCATATACACTAGCATAATCAATATCACCATTAGCTTTAGTTCCATCCTCACCTGTAGGTACTAAATTATTATTAACAAAATATGACATTTTTGAACCAATTGACCAATATTTAAATAATGATTCTCCTGTATCAGGATTTACTGTTGTAAATAAAGCTTTTAAATCATCTTTTGTTATAGGCTCTCCCATTTTATTAGTAGATTCTAGAGAATTAACTTGATCTAATAAAAAAGCATAAGCTGCATAATATCCTCCTCTATCTTCATCACTATTAAAATCTCTTAATCCATTAGCTACAATACTATTCCAATATTGAGCATTTTTTCCAACATAATCAGTATCAGTCCAGCCTTTTTTACCATCAAAGAAATTTGTTATACCTGTCCAACCTTTACGTATACCTAATCCCCATGTATCTATAGCATCACCAGCAGATCTCATAAATTTGCCCCAGCCAGTTAAATCATCTGTATTTAATTCAGCCCCAGCTCCACCTACAAATTTACTAGCTGTATTACTAGATGCAAATGAACTATCACTATTTTTAAAATTCTCCTCAGCTGTTTTAGCACTTTCTTCTTTATTTTTTTGATCTGCTTGATAAATACCAGCTCCAATAGCTGCTACTAAAGCAGCACTAGCAGCAACCGTTCCAACAGTTCCTAATGCAATACCTCCGCTAGAAGCTAATATACCAGAACCAGTACCACCAGCAGCACTACCAGCTAATGCTCCGATACCTTTACCAATTACACCAGCAGCTAAGGTTCCAGCTATACCTTTAATTGCAGTAACAATAACATCATACCAATGACCCATGAATTCTTTCAAAGTAGCAAATTCATTTGAAATATTTTCCATTGTTAATTCTTGTAATTTTTGATTTGTTTGATTCATATCATTTGCTAGATCTTCAGCTGCTTTATTACCAATAGCTTCTGTTTGAGCTGCTGTTTGTCTTCCAGCTTCTTCTGCAGCATTTAAATCAGCATTTCTTTCATTCATTTCAGTTTTACCTTGTACATCTAAATAGGTATTAGTTACCCCAGCATATAATGAAGATAGTCTACCTTCAGGTGTTAAATTTGATACAAAGTTAGCTGATTTATTATAAGCGCTTGCTACATCAGCAGCATTTCTAAAATCTCCACCACTTTCAATCATATTAGCAGTAGCCATAACTAAATCTAAATTACCACTATTTAAAGCTGCCATTGGGTCATTATACATTGTAGCAGCACCGCTATATAATTTACCTATTAAAGCATCAGAATATCCTTGAGCTCTTAAATTTTCATATTCTCCTGTCATTTGAGCAAATTGTAAACCTAATTCTTGTTCAGCTAAAGCTCCCATTGGAGATAAACTATCTATCATATCTTGTAAATATTTATTTGCTACAATTGAACTACCACTAATATCTTGGGTTGTTAATCCTATACCTCTAACTTGTTTTATTAAATTAGGTTGTTGATCTGCAAATTGTTGAAAAGATGCAGAAGAAGTATTTAAATAAGGTACTATAGTATTTGTAACTACAGTTTCAATAGCTTTAGCTGTTGCTTGCGCTCTACTTTCTTCTGATTCCATATTTATACTAATACCTTGACTTGCTAAGGTATTCCACATTTGCATAACATCAGAAGAAGCTACATTATTAAATAAACCTTGTTCTTGTAATTCATCATTTATTCCTCTTTGCGCATCATAGTATTGAGATCTTGTAGTTCTATTACGAACAGAAATATTTGTAAATGTATCTTCATATACTTGACTTTGTTTATTAACACCTGCAAAAAATAAATTAGTTAATTTATTAACACCTGCTAATAATGTATCAGCAGCAACCTGTATAACACTAGCTCCTTTACTAAATCCTTGAGCAGATTTATTTAATAATTGAGAAGCTTCATTTCCCATTTTACCATTTTTTATATTTAATTCAGCTGCTTTTTGAATACCAGCATCTGACATAATAGAACCTGTTGCTTTAATTCTATTTATTTCTGATTGTACAGCTTGATTATATACTTTATTTTGACGACTTGTTGTATATATACTACTAGCATTATTTAAAAATCCTTGTAAAGATCTTTGTTGATAAACTGATGTATCAGGTCTAGTATATCCTTGTTGTCTATTATATTGGTTTTTAATTGTATCGCCTGTTAAAGCTCCATAGGTACTCTTTTTTAAATTATTTGATTTATCTAGTTCTTGATTTTCCTCTTGTCTTTTTTTGATTAAACCAGCTACTTCTTTTGCTTGATCTTCAGTTAATTTAATACCTAATCTTTGTAATTCGTTTTGAATATCTGTTTTCTCATTAATTTGTTGCATTATAGCTTGAGAACCAGATAAAGAATTAGCAAAATGATCTTGCAAATAATTTAATCGTTCATATAATTTAATTGCTTTTTCTAAATTAGGTAAATCTATAGGACTCCATGATTTACCATAAGCTTCAACATTTTGTTTTTTTCTAGGCATTATTAATCTCCTTTTTCATAAATATCTATTAATATTTTACTTAAAAAATAAGTTTAAAAACTTTTATAAAAACCCGTTACATTTTTTAAAAAATATAATATAATTAATATATAGAAAGTATGGAGGTATAATTATGGAAGAATTTACTTTAATTTGTATGAAATTAAAATCAGGAAAAGAAGTTTATTTAGCAGAAGGACCTGGAAAATCTTTAAAATGGGTTATAGATAAAACAGAAGCAATATATTTCGAAACAGAAAAAGAAGCAGAAGAATGTGCTATTAATTATTTCAAAAAATTTAATGATTGGTATTTAGTAAATACTTTATAGAAAAATAGCTATAATAAATAAAGGAGATGATTTATAATGAAAACAAGTAAAATTGAAAAAGAAAAAGCTTTAAATATAATTAGATCAAAATATCCAAAAGCTGATTTTTGGATAGATGAAGAAAGGCAAACTTATAATATAGCATTTGAAGGACCAGATAGTAAAGTATATAGCTATAGATGTTTTAATACATTATGTTTTTTACAAAGATTAAAATTAATAGATGAAAATGTAATGTATAAAAAAGACTATAATTCATATAAAAAAGACTATGATAAAACTTTAAATAAATTAAATAATATAAAAGAAGACAAAGAAGAATATTATTTTATGACAAAAGAAGAAGCTATTCAAATTACAGAAAAAGAATTAATTAGATTAAAATCAATATTAGATAAAGCAATTATATTAGATATATAGAGGAGGAATTATATATGTATAAAATAATTAAAAGAAATTATAATAAATCTAAAGGAAAGGTATTAAGAACTTATTATTCTAGAAACTGTGTTTTAAATTTCTTAGATCATAATATACAAACAATGCAAGATAATATAAATGATGAAGATGATTTTATAGATATTGAAAGAAATCATAAAATAGTAGCAACTATTTATCCAATAGATACACATATAGAATATTTTGATATTAAAAATGCTATATATAAAATAGAAAATTTAAAAGTAAAGGAGAGTGATTAAAATGCCAAGAAATAGACGTCCACAAAGTTATATAGTAAGTAATCCTGATTATCAAAATACTACAATTGAACAAAGAAGACAAATGCAAAATACTTGGGATTTATTAGAACAACAAGAAATTGCAAATGATTTAGCTCAACAAAAATTAAAACAAGATGAAATAAATTCTAAAAGACAAGCGGAAGCAACTATACAAGCTGCAAGAGAAGCAGCTGATAGAGAATATAACAATAAACTTAAATTAGAAAATCAAAAATTTATAAATGAATTAGAATTAGAATTAGCAAGACAAAATCATGATAGATTAATGAGATATAATGAACTATGTGATAAATATAATTTAAATTATAATGATTTAAAAAATATTGAAACATATTTAAATAAATCTAATGCTGATATTGATAATAAAATAGAAACAGAAGAAAATGATATATCTACTTTAAAACAAAAATTAAATAAATTAGAAAATCCATATACAAAATATAATCAAGAAAGACTTTCAATAAAAGGTCAAATAGATAGATTACATTATAAAATTAATGAATATAAAACAGATACTTCATTGATAAATAAATTATTTAATAATAAAAAATATAAAACTAAAATAAAAGATTATGAAAATGAAATAGATTTAATGAATAAAAGATTAGAAGAATTAGAAATTAAATTACAAAATATAGATGATACAGAATATTATTCAAAAAAGGATTCAATAAATCAACTTATTGCTGATAAAGAAAATAATATTAAAAAATTAGAAGAACAAAATAAAGAATATATAACAAATGCTTATAAAGACTTTATGGAATTTAGACAAAATCATTATAATGAAGAAATAGAAGATTTATTTGAAAAATTAGATTTACATCTATTCAGAATAAAAGATAAAGATATTAAAAATACTGGAACTATTAAAGATTATAAAACTTATATAAAAAGACTAAAAGATAGGTAATTAAATACCTATCTTTTATTTCTATTTTTAGCTTCTTCAATAGCTTTTTCTTTTGCTTCATTTTCTTCTTTACGCATTTGAATTAATTTCTTTAATACATATACTCTTTCATATTCATCCATATCATTTGTATCTTTAAAAGATATTGAGCTGCATAATTTAGTTATCATTAATTGCTGATCTATAATATCTTCAACATCTTCTTTAAAAAAACTTAAATGTTTATCATCTAATTTTATTACAGCTCTATAAACTGGGATTGAATAATTCATTTGTTATTGGTAATCCATGATTAATTACATTACCACAATTTGGACATTGAGCTGGTATAACTTCATCAAATCCAAAAGAATTATCTAATTTAGCTATATTATTTCTTAAAAATCTATTATCTAATATATCTAGATTGTCAACCCAATCTTCTAATTCTTCTGATAATAATTTTTGACCATTTATTTTATCTATATACAACATTGATGATACAGTATATACTAATTCATTTCTATCAGCATTTGGAAATTTATCAATGTATTCTCTTAATTTATCACCCATATTTATAGTATCTTGTAAACTTGGATATTTTAAATCAACTTGTAACTTACTTAAAGGCAATTCAACCTTTAACATTTTTAATTTTTCTTTTGTTAAATAATTAACATCTAATTCAGATAAATTTACTTCATGTACAAAAGTTGTAGTACACTTAGGACAGAAACAACTTACTTTATATGTATCATCTAATAAACTCAAAACTCTTAATTTAAATAATAAGAAATTTGCATCTAATAATTTTAATTTTCCTGCGTCCACATTTTGATCTAAAATACAAGCTTGTAAAATGTCTTTTCTAACTTTATCTTCACTTTCATTTCTTAAACGCATTTTATCTTCTTTTGTTGTCATTCTTCTTAATGTAATACTTTTTCCAATATTATCAGCTTCTGTATATACAAGACCTTTACTTGGTAATGTAAAAGTATCCTGTGTTTTGATATTTTTAATATCTGGTAATATTTCTTTGTTTTCTTCTTTGTTCATATTTCCTACCTCCAAAAATAATATTTTTATTCTTACAATAATATTTTACATAATTATAAAACCATCATTATTTAACTCATCATACATATCTAAAATTTCTTGATCAGATAAATTAGTTTTATTATTTTGTTTAATTTTATTAACAACTAATCTATTTTGATTTATAGTTTTATTTATTTCTTCATCAATTTGTGTGTTAATATCTTCATCTTGATTATCTGAATTATCAAAATCTTTATTAAGACTAATAGAACCATCAAAATTTTGAGAAAATCCAAATAATTCATCAGCAACATTATTACTACCACTAATTGTTGTCATATCTGAATTATTAGCTATTGTAACATTTTCCATATAATCTAATTCATTTAAATCTACACTTAAAGTAGCATTATATACAGCTCCACCTAAACTATCTGAAATATCTTTTCCAACAGATTTTATTTTAGTGCCATCATCTAATATTTTTGTTGTTTGTTTAGGGTGATCTATTTTACCTGTAGTTTCATTCTTTTCAAGATTAGTTATTTCTTTTAATAATGTATGACATTTTATTAATTTTATTCTTTGTTCAACCAAAGTATTTCTAAATATAGTATAACCAACACATTCTTTATTTTTGATTATATCCATAGAAACTTCTTTTGTATTAAATCCATCCAATTTTAAACTTTGTAATAACATTAATGATTGATAACCATCACAACTTACCCCAGCTATATTCCAGCCTAAATCATATTTTAAATAATGTATAAAATCTTTTACTTTAATCATACTTAACTCATCATTAGCTGGACATTGAATACCAACTGAAAATACATGCCTAAATACAATTTCTTTTAAAAGAGTCTGATCTCCAGTATCATCAAATCTTTCTTGATTTTTATATCCAAGAACAGCAACAGCACTAATTCCTGTCATATCTCCAGATTTTGATAAGTCGCAATGAATAAATATTTTTTTACTGTATAAGATTTCAGGTACTATTTCAGGATAAAAAAAGTCTTTAATCTGTAATGAATCATTTAAACCTGTTTTTATTATTTCATCTTTAAAAGGATTTTTCATATCTCCTATACAAGGTTCTACTATTCTATATGGAATATATTTATAACTTGATTGTACAGAGATACCACAAGTGTCTATCAATGTTCTATTAAAATCCATTTCAAATCTATGTTTCATTTCTCTAGGTACATCAATAACAGTATATCCTTTTTCTTGAGCTTCTTTAATTTCTTCTTCACTGGGATTAACTCCCATTATGTAACTAGTTAATAATTCATTTCCTACTGCTATCTTAAACCATTCACCACTAAACTTAGATGCAGGTAATACTTCCCATTGTTTATATCTACTTACATGCATTCCAGGTTGTCCTTCATTATCACGAATAAAACTTTCAAGTACAGCATTTGTAGATTTAGCAGATGAAATTAAATACATTCTACCTTGAATACGTCCACCTTTAAGAAAACGAGATGATAAACGTAGATATAATTGATTATATATTTGCATCATACCTGCTTGTAAATAATCAACATTATCATTATCACCAAAAGACATTTCATCCATAGCCGCAAACATAACAGCAACAGATAAAGCATGTTCTTCAGTAGAACCAATATCTAAACGAATATCTTTATTAGGTTGATATACTAAATTTGTTCTACCAGATATAGTACCTCTTTCTTGAAACCAAGGACTTTTTTGTAAGGCTTTTTGAAATTTACCCCACATTGTTTTTTCAGCAAGTTTTAAGTTTAAGTTAAAGAATAAAAACCAAATTGTTTCATCTGCACCTAAATAATATCTATTTGGATTTTTCAAACACATTAATTTATATAATTCATAACACAAACTATAAGTTGCAACTGTAGATTTACCAGTACCAGTACTTCCAGTTATTGCCCATTGATCTATAAAATTAGCAGGATCATGTACATAAGCTAATTCTTTTTTCCAAGTATCATAAATATCTCTACCATAATTTGTATAATTACCTAAATATTGTTCATCACATAAAAAAGTAGTTAAATCAACTGGTATTTCTTCATAATCTTCATAATAGATATCTTCTAGTTCTTTAGATTTACCATTATCAGCAATTTGTGATAATATATTTTTAACTACTTCCATTTCATCATCATTTAATTTATTTAATATTTCTAAATTGTTCTCCAAAAGTATTCCTCCCAAGATATCTTCTTATTAATATTTTACAAGTATAAAAATAAGAGAGATTTTTTGAATAAAATCTCTCTTATATATATTTTAGAAGGTCATTAATTTGTAAGTGAATTTGATTGAGTACCAATATAATTTGGTTTTGTATATGTTGTGTAAGCTGTTTCATCGTCTCCAACATACCAAGAACTGAAATCAGGTTTAGCATATGGTACAGGTTTATCATAATAAATTGTTGTTGAGAATTGTCTTAATTCAGGATTTTGTCTTGAATATTGACCTTGATTATATTCATTTATCCAACAACCTAATAGCCACCAACTTATTTGTCTTGTTCCATTAGGAGCCCATTTATATAAAATACCATCATTGCTATAATATTCTTTGAAACCAATTTTGTCATTTGTTATATTATGTGCCATAGCATACCAAGCAAGTAATATGTATTCTGTTTTCATACCAATATAATCAGTAAATGAAATAGGAGAATTTCCTACTGATGGTACACCTGCATAATTAACTTGACCATTTCCAGTTCTAATACTAATTGGTTCAATTGTCATTTGAGGACCTGTGTAATCTCTTAATGATAAAGCTAAGGCTTCACTTGCTTCATCAGCAGTTGCAACTAATCTACCATCCATTCCATATAAATCTCTTTCAAATTTTATCTTTAAAATAAAATCTGAAGTTCTACCAGGTTCAAAATCAGCTTTGTGATTTAAAATATATGTTGTACCTAAATATTTGTTCATTCCATTTTGTAATTGTCCTGCGCTATCATAAGATAAATCAGAATCAGTAAATATACCAGCCATTATGCTTCACCTCCTGTATTTAATTCAACACTACCATAAGAAATATTTAAGTAAATTTCAATATTCTTAATAGTAGGCATTACACTAACATCTAATCTAATTTTCAATGTTCTAGGATCTGTATCAGAACTCATATTATAAATATTGTAATCACCTACAGCTCCTTCACTCATCATTCCTTCAAGGAATTTAGCTGTTTTTATTGAGAATGTTTCAAATGCTGTAACAGCATTGTATTGATATTGTAACTCTGTTGCTAAATTATAAACAAATCTTCTAATTTCAATTACAGCTAGATCTGCGCTTGATTCAGAAAAAGCATTATCTTCTCCTGATGTAGATTCAGGCATTAATATTGTGCTATTTCCTGCAATTACAAATCTTCCACCTTGTAATCTCATTATAGGATTTATATTAACAGCTGTATCAGATTGCCATTGTTCAGATAAATCTGAACCTATTTCAAATTCAGATCTTAATATATTTGCAACTTGTCCACTAGCTACACCTGCTTTTGGTGTATATACTTTTCCACCTTTACTTAATGCATTTCCAACAACTGTTAGATATACATATGATGGTGGCATCCAAACTTGTTCAGTACCTACTTGCATGTATTGCCATGGAGCACATATACTTCCACTTGGAATTGCTTGATCATCACTTAATTGTTGATAAGCTACTTCAGCAGCTAATTCTTGTTGATCTTCTGCAGGTGTTCCAATAGGAATATCTATTAAAGCTCTACAATCTTGTCTTAATAAACTCAAGTTTAACATTGCTTCTGCAATAGGAGCTGATGTAGACATATCTTCATCTGTATATCCTCCTGATGTTAAGAATTTTGGTTGATATAAAATTTTATCTTTAATAAAATCATAACTTTTAGGAATTTGTGCAGCAACTTTACTTTCATCAAAATCTGTTCCACCTGATAAAGCCTTATTACTTACTGTTTGTAATTCAAACTTTTGAGGATCATCTTCTAATACATCTATTATAATTCTATCAAATTCTGTTGTTTTTAATGCATCTATGAGTTTTTGATTTGTTTGTTCTTGTGAATCTTCTTTACCTATATTGATTAATTTTTTTCTTTCTAGTAATGTATATTTTAAATATACTTCTAACCAATAAGCAATACCAGAATTACGAACTGTAATAGTCATATCATTACCAAAAGTTCCTCCATATTTTTCAGAAATTTTTACATCATTATGATCTGCAGATTCATCTGAATCATAATGTGATAAAATAACTTCAGCTCTAGTAACTCCTAATTCTTCTGATGAAGTATCTTGATTTTCACATGCAATTCTTCTGAATAATACAGGAATTCCTGAATTTAATAAACCAGCTACTATTTCATGTGTTATAGATCCTTCAGGACTTCTATCACCACAAGTATCATTAAAATCATCTAAACTTGTAAATGGATAAACAGTTTTCCAGTCACCTGTAATAGCTGTTCCAGGAACATAAGCCCAATTATCTACAAATGTAGTTGAGTTACGTAATTCTCTAGATAAGTTATTAGTATAAATATTAATGAATGACATTTATTATTTCTCCTTTCTTTTAAAAATTATTTTGTAATTAATTTACATTCTAATACTTTGTCTTTATTTAATCTTGTAATTAGTTTAAGTTTATTTTGTTTTGATTCAACTTTTTTGTTATCTGTAAAATTATCAAATTTATATTTTGTTACAGTATTATATGTTTTATAAGCTTCTAATTTAAGTTCTACCTTTTTAATTTTATTTTCTCTTGTCATATAAGCTTCTATTTTTAAGTCACCTTTTTGATTTCTACTTAAATTTTTAACATTGAATTTTTGAATTTTATCATCTTGTTCTTTTAAGTATTTTTCAAAAGCTTCATTGAATGTTTTAGAACTATATTTAAAAGTTTCTTTTTCTGTATCATCACAATTATCACATTCTTCAGTTACAGATTTACTTTCAAATACTCTTTCTTTCATATCTGATATAATAGCTTCATCATTATTAGCTTCATAAATTGCATTTAAAGCTATTTCTTTAAGAAAATCTAAAGGCATTTGATAATAATTTCTGTATACATAATCATATAAACTTCCACTAGATTTTACTTCATTTTGAAAATCTTCAAAATTATCATAACTACCTTCATTTAATTTTTTAGATTCATCTAATTCTTCTTCTGAATCTTCACTTTCATCTTCTTCAGTTTCTGTATCTGTATCTTCTATTGCAGAATCTTCTGTATTTGTTTCAATATTTTCATCTGAAATAACTTCTTCTGTATCTTCATTAGATGTTTCAACAGGTTCAACATCTAAATTATCATCAGCTAAATCAGCATCTGAAACAATTTCTTCACTTGTTTCTACTTCTACTGGTTCTTCTTCTGTAGATGTTTCATTATTTTTTTCTACAGTAACTGTAGAATCTTCTGTATCAATAACAGTTTTATCATCTCCTACAGTAACTTCTACTTGGTCTGTTTCAATTTCAACATCTTCTTGTAAATTTAATTTGCCTTGTAAAGCAAGTATTGTTGCTTCTGTTAAATTCATAATTTTTCTCCTTTCTTTTTATTAATTTAAAACTGTAAATATATCCTTATTTTCATCTAAATATTGTCTTATGGCTTGTAATTCACTATTACCTTCACTTAATAAAGTATCACCATCTAATTCAAATTTAGAAGAACTTGATTTATATTTACTTCTAATTCTACCTAATACAATTTTACACATAGCTAATGATAATTTCCTTAATTGAGTTTCCCAATAATCTTCTCGAATATCTTCAACTGAATAATATTCAGGTTTAAAATTAATAGTTACTCTATTTGGAATATTTGGATTAGCTGATATGTATAATTTTTGATTTGGTTTATCCCAAACAAAATCCATATCTGTTGCAAGTATATTTAAATTACGTTTAATCAAAATTGCATTAGCATAATTCTCTATATTAAACATTCCTGTCACATTCATTAAATCCATAGCAGGCATTTGAAAAGGCATTCCTGTTAAAATACTATCTTGACCTCTCATAACAGATTCAACTGAATCTACATGATATTTTGATAAGTCAATACATGGTGCATAAGGAACAGTTGCTGTATATAAATCAGTCATATAATGTTTTAATTCTTCAAATGCTTGTTCTACAATATCTTTAATATTTTGAGGAGTTAATTCTAAATCTAATACTTGTCCTCCTAATTGACTTTCAATGTACTTTACTATTTTTTTCAATCTTTTAGACATACGAGGATAAGTACGAGGTTTTGTTATATCATTATCTTTATAAATAGGGTCTAAATTTTCATCTGACATCATACTTTACCTCCATACATATTTGTATTAAAGTATTTAATCAAGTTTCTCGGAGGTAGGTTATAGGCGAGAAACTTAAAATAAATACTTTATATATTAAGTTTATTTTTATCTTAATCTTAATATTCTATTATTCCATTGCAGCAGCTGTAACACTTAATCCAATATTAGCATCTGCAAGTGCTAAATAGTAAGCAGCTTCTTCTGAAGATTGAGCAGCAATAACTATTTCGTCTTTAGGTTTTACAACTTCTATAAAATTAACCCTAAAATATCTAAATCCTGCATCTTCTGTTCCTTTATTTGTAATTGTTATTTTTTGTGGAACACTTGATATATCTAATTTTGCCATATTAAACATTCCTCCTCTTTTAAAATTTAAATTGGTATTTGAATCCAATTCATACTCTTTAATTTTCTGATTAGCTATTTAAAAAATAAATAACAAAAGAAGTAAAAGAGTTTTGTTTTTAATATTACTACCCCAGATTATATCTCCTATTAATATTTTACCTTATTAATATAAAAAATCTGCTAAAGATTGAGTTATCTTAGTTGATTTACTTTTTTTATTTACTTTTTTATCAGTTGATGTCTTTTTATTTTCTACTTCTGTTTCTACTTCTGTTTTTTCTTCTTTTATTATTTCTTCAGGTTTTTGAGAAACTGTCTCTTCAGCTTTTTTAGTAACTTTTTGATTTGTTTTCTTTCTTCCGAACATTTTATTACCTCCAATTAAAATAGCTTTAATTCGCTTTAAAATTAAATTTAAAGCATTTTTATATACAATTCATATAAATATATAGAGTTAGCCTAAAATAAATAATCAATATCTTTGACTAACTCTAATATTATTTTACAAAAGCAAAAAGAAAAAAGACTGTAAAAACAGTCTTTTTGAATATTATAAGGCGAATAGTAAATATTGTTCGCTGCTCTACCTCTTGAGCTACCTCCCAAATAATTCGGGAGGGTTGGATTTGAACCAACAACAAGCGGATCCCTAATCTTTTTAAAAAGGAACTATTTATGCCTAATATAAATTAATCCCATAAATGCCAAAAATATTTATTGATTAGATTAAAAGCTTCAGTTTTCATATTATCTCTATATTCATCAATTCTTCTAGATTCATCAAAATAATTCTTTTTTAATTCAGGGTCTACTTCTTTAAAATCAAATGTGTGTAATACAGGTTTACCATTTTCATCACGTTTACTTACATATGTATGTTTTTTAAACCATTCTTTTACACTCAATTTTTTATCTTCTTCCCAATCTTCTATACCCCATAATTGTTTATCATATTCTCTTTGATATTTATTTTTTATTTCCGTTTGAGTTTCATCTGCTTGCATTAAACAATAAGAAATTCGTTTTAAAATTAAGTGCCATCTAGTAAACTGATCTTTAATATCAGGTTTATCATAATCTTCTAAATCACGCTCTTTTTCTAATTCTTTAAGAGCATTTTGTACCCAATCATGAGGTAAGCTATCTATTTCTTCAAATTCTAATTCAGGATAGCTATGTTTACCTTGTCTTAAAGTTTCAATCATTTTTGGTAATATTTCAAGTAAAGTATATTGTAAATCCCAGCACATATCATTACTATATTTTTTTCTAGCTCTTTGTATTTTATATTTAATATCTTTAAATAATCTAAACATTTTAATTTACTCCCATTTAAAAAGTTTTGTAATCTATTTATAGTTTCATTTAATAATTCTTCATTTTTATTCATTTTATATACTATTAATATTTTACTAATATATTATAAATTTACAATCTATATATCTATGTAATAATTGATACATATTTTGTTTACCTACAGGATTACTTGAGTGTATATATACTCGTGTTATTTTAATATCATTTTCTATGATATATTTACAGATATCATAACCAGTTTTTTCTTCTCCCAAATCATGATCTAAATCTATAACTTTATATTTTCTTTTATTTAATTCATTTATAGCATCTTTAAATGTTCTAGCTATTATAATATTATAATGATTTTGTATATAATTACAAGGAGTTCTTAAATCATCTATATATAATAAATCTTTCATCTTAATCTTCCTTATTAGAGCAATTACTAATTATACAATTTAAATCATTTAACATAGGTTCTGTTTTTTCTAATATATAATATTTATACGCATTTCCACTATTTAATTCTGCAATGATAGCATTTAAATTATCTTGTATAGTAAAACAGCAATCTTTTAATCTCATAATTTCTTGTTCATTTAAAACATTATCCATAATAATTACTCCTTTATATCATTTTTTGATCTATTTCCATATAACCAACTATTATTTATATAACCATTAAATATTTGAGTATTTAAGCCTGTAAGATTCATTTCTATACCTATATCAGATTTTAGTAAATCGGTTAATAAATCTGTAATTTTAGTTTGTCTATCTGCAAAAGACATATCTTTTTCTAAACATTCTTGAGAAATTTTTATAGAATTTTCCTCTAATAAAATTTTATTATCTTTAATATCATTAAATGATTTATCTTTTTTTATATATTCATTGATAAATATATCTATTAAAGAATCATTACTATCCAAAGCTTCTATATATTTATTTAAAAAAGTTTTATTTTCTTTAAATTTATCTATAAATAACTGCATTAATTCTTGTTTAATTTTTGTAGTAATTTTATTTACATTTAATTCAGCTAAATAATTTACATTAGCTTCTAAACATTCTTGCGAAGATTTATATATTTCATTTAAATTAAAAGATTTATATTTACATTGAGGTTTATAACATATAAATATAGAATCATCTTTTGCCATATTTATATCTTTATTGTATATTATTTCGCTAGTATATTTTTTAATAAAATCAGGACATATTCCAACTATACTATATTCATCAATTTTCCTAGTAGTTGATGTAATAGTATATACTTTATCTTTATAATTATATGCAATTTTTATGTTTAATTTATTTTTTATTAAATTAAAACAACTTTCACAGGTATATAATTTTGAATCTATTTCTTTGCGACACAAATTACAAATATTTTTCATAATTTTATTTCCTTTCATATATGGCGAAGAGACTGGGATTCGAACCCAGGCATCGATTACTCGATCTACTTCATTAGCAGTGAAGCCTCTTAACCAGCTTGAGTATCTCTTCAAATTAGTTTTTCATGTCTTTGATTGTTAATATAATTCCCACTATAAATAAAATTAAACAAAATAATATAAAACCAAATATTATTAATGCTAGCTTTATATTACAGAATGTATAAGCAATAGCTCCTAGTATTCCAAAAAATGTTAAACTTATTAAAATAAATGATATTATAATTGTATATAAAATTATTAATAAAACTTTTTTCATAATTATTCCTCTCTTTCTCTTTTGTCTTTTAATTTGTTAAATATTTAATTTATTTGTAATTTCCTTAAAAATTAATTTAGATGTGATTCCAACAATACTAGTTTTTAATTCATTTGTTTTTTCATTTAAACTTGTTTCAAAAATAATAATATGTTCATTATTTTCTGCTGGAAAAAATGTATAATATTTATTATTTATTTCTAAACCAGGTTCTGTTGTTCCATATTTTTGTAATAAGTTTTCTTTATTTAAATTTTGTTTTACATCCTCTTTGTTTTGTTTCATTTAACATTACTCCTTAACAAATATAAATGATAGGGTTTAAAAACAACTAACTTTACACCCTAGTAGAGCGGACATTACCTTCATAACACAGTCTTCTCGGATATGGTCATAGTGTTACATATCTACAAAGTTTTTTAAGGAATACTCCATATCAATTAGATTCCTATATTATTATAGTTGATTTGCTTGTTTACCTATTATACAGAAACAAGTAAAAGACATCAGCCTATCAAGGATTCGAACCTTATCTTCTCCGTCGAGATGTGTTACCGTTACACTATCAAGGCATATAAATTAGGAATTATATTCCTAATTTAATATCATTTTCCATTTAAATTTTATTCCTCCATATTATTAATTTGATTACATACTTTAGTTAAAGCTTTACCTAATAAATTTTGACCTCTCCAGTTTGTTTCATCTTTTATTAATTCATTATCTTCATGTAATCCAATTCCCCAAATTCTATCAAAAGGACTAGCTTCTACAAATTGATAATTTTTATATTTTATCATCACGTTTTTTAATTTATTATTTGATGTAAATTTAGCTAATAATATATTGATCATAATTTTTTCTCTATTTTTAGACCATATATTTTCATTGTAGTTTTTTACAAGCCTACCTAAAGCTTTTTGTTCTTTAGGAGTTTTAGCTTCTAAAATTCTTTGAGCTGTTTTTTGATCTTTGAATAATATAGCTTTTTCATACATTAAAGCTTGTTCACTACAATTAAATTCTACATTATTATAAGTAAATTTACAAGGATACCAGTTACTAAAAATACCATTCCAAAAGAATACTTTATTATTATATATTCTCATTTTATTTAAACTCCTTGTATAGTTTTAGTTTTAAATTTATTATTAAAGGTTTTTCTGAATTCATTAATAAATTTATCACATTCAAAAGTTATATAACCTTCATTATATAATTTATCATAATATTTAATGCTTTTATCTGTGCCAGATATTGCACTCCAAATATATTGAAATCTACCTAATTCAGATAATTGCTCTAATCTCATTTTAGTGTAATTTTCACCTTTTATAACAAATTTATTATTTTCATTTTGTGCTTTTATTATATTAGGATAATATTTCTTTTGTAAAAAGTAATCTAATACTTCATTTTCCATATTAATCCTCCTATATAATTTAATATGTTTAGATAAGGGATTTCAACCTTTATATGTGAATTTAATAACTAACACTTTTTATCTAAACATAAACTGATTATTTTATTTATTATCATCATCTTGTAATATAGCATATTGTTCTTCAAACTGTTTCTGAGAAACCACATTTACTAAATTACCATTTGTATCTAAAATTATATAATTTGCATCGTAAGGTAATTCTGTAAACAATTCTATACTGTAGTGCCAAGAATTGTCTTCAGGTTTCATCTTGCAAGTGATTGTTCTCACTTTATCATCATCTAATTTCACTTCACAAGTTTCTTTGTTAAGATATTGTCCAAGCAAATATAAACATTTTGCTTTATCTTCTGTTGGTATTGCTATAAAATTATTGCTTTTACATATTACCTTCATATAAAAATACCTCTTTCCTAATTTACATTAAATATACTAGAAACATCACTACCAGTCATAGTTGTTGGTAATTGACCGTTCCATTTTTCAATCATAGCTTTTTGATTTTCAATTTCTTTAAGTCTTAAATAATTATCTGTAATTTGAGAATTTTGAGCTGCCATTACTTCTGCATCAGCTTGAGCATTTTCTATTTTCTTTTGATTTTCTACTCTAGCTTTTTCTAACTCATATTGTGCTTTTTGTGTTTCTTGTTCTACAATTTGTTTTTGTTCAACAGCTGTATCAAATTCTTCACTAAATGATAAATCTAAAATATCTAAACCTGTTAAAGTTATACCACTGTTTTGAAATTTTTCAGTTAATTTATCTAATGCAAATTGAGCAACTTCACTTCTCTTTGTTATTAATTCTTCTGCTGTAAAATTAGCAACTGAATCTTTCATAACACTCTGAATAGCTGGTTCTACAATTATATTTTTATAATCTACACCAACACTTTTATACAATTGATTTGCAGTATCTTTAGTTATATTATAATTTATAGCAATTTTGTAATTAGATATTTTTTGTAAATCTTTTGAACTAGCTTCCATCGTATATTCTGTTTTTTGTGTACGACAATCCATTAATACAATTTTTTCTATGAATGGAATTTTTAAATTTAATCCTTCATTTAACATTGTATCTTGTACTTGTCCAAAACGAGTCTTTACTCCTACAAAACCAGTTGGAATAGTTTTAAACGAATTGAAGAATGTTATTATTAAAAATATTACTATTATTGCTAATAATACATATTTCACAATTTTATGTATTTTATCTTCTAAAATTAAACGTTCTTTTGTATTATAATCCATTCTTGCTAATTCTTCATCACTATAATCTTTTAATTTTTTCTTTTTCATATTTATAAAAATCCTCCTTTCTTTATTAATAATAAAATAATTAATTTATAAGAATATTAATTATCTTCTTCTTCAAGTTCCTCAAGTTCAAGTTCTTCTTGTTCCATACAATCTTCGCAATAACCTTCTGCATTATCATTATATTCCCAATAATCAATAGGTTGACCGCATTTATTGCAAAAATATTCTTCTTTACTTAAACAATCAGGACATTCTCCAACAGGAGCTTTTCCTTTACTATAATAAGTTTTACCACATTTAATACATGTTTTATTGTAAATATTCTCTTCCATATAATTATTTCCTTTCTTCTGGTTCTCCACAAAATACACATACAGACTCTCCAGAGGAATCAATTTTATAAATACATCTACCGATAGGACTTAATTCACAATCCCATTCATCTCCATCATATAGATCTTCTTCAATAGGTAAAGAGTCTATTAAAAGTCTTTCATATCTATTATATTTTCTTTCACAGCTATCATATAAATCTTTAGCTTTTTTAACAGAACTTTTTAGCATAGATAAAGTTTCTTTTTCTATAGGATCCAATTCCCATTTAATCTTAGTTACTAAATTTTTATCTAATGGTTTTATAGGTTTAAGGTGTTTTGTAAATGAACCAGTTGGTTTTATTGTACCATTTTTTCTTAAAATACAATTATGGTATTCCATTAAATAATAATCATTTAATCCTAAATCATAATAATATTGTTTATCTTTTTCATCTATATCATATGCATCAAAAACTTTAACTTCTTTTCTATTCATATCTTGAATAATCCTTTCTTTAATATCTTAAATCTTCTATAAATTCACTAAATGTTTTAGTTATATATAAAACTAAATTCATAACATCTTGCTCTGTTCCTTTAATTTTAATTGTACATGTATTCCAAATAATTTTTATTGATTTTAAAATAATTTTATTAGATCTACAATATTCTATTATTAATCTATGTACTTCTGATTCATTTAAAACAAAATATACATAATCTTGAGATTCTACATCCCAATGAAAATTTCTCTTCTTTAAATCAAATTTTATTTTTTTAGTTTTAAACATTTTTATTTCCTTTTATTATAAAATATTTAATTGGTGGGTACGAAGGGACTTGAACCCTTACATCTTATTTCAGATACTGGATTTTAAGTCCAGTGCGTCTGCCAGTTCCGCCACATACCCATAAAATGTAAAGTATATAGAATATCAAACATGTAGGCCTTCAGCTAGTATCAGGCAGCCTAACGTTAGCTTATTTACTATAGTATAAGAGGATACTATTAACAATATTCACATATACTTTACATAAAACGAATTTTCTAATTATTATATATATATATTAGATCTCTTTTAAATATACTATAGTAATTACTAAAAAATAATACAGAAAAACTAATGGACAAATAATTGTCCTGGCTCGAGAACCTAGATTCGAACTAAGAACCCAGCAGTCAAAGTGCTGTGTGATACCATTTCACCATTCTCGAATATAAAATTATCTTTTTTATACCTATCTTATACAATTTATAACAATTTATAACAATTTATATACTCGACATCACAAGTATTGCATTTTTAAAAATTATTTCATTATACCTTAAAAATAATTATAGAAAGGAGGTATAGCTATGAATAATCTCATAATCTAAAATAATTTTATTTGGATTTCGGAAAGATTAAACCGACAGTAGCCATGGTGGTTCTTCTTGGATTCGAACCAAGGACTTCTTGCGTATCAGACAAGTGCTCTAACCATCTGAACTAAAGAACCATATAAATTACATATATATAATTCCACCATTTTGTTGACTTTCAATAGCTTTCATAAGTCGTTCTGCAATTTCTAAATCTTTTTTATATTCATCAGAATTAGGATCTTTTGCATTTTCTATATGTCTTTCAAATAATTCCCATACAGTTAAAGGTTCTTCATCAAACATTATTTTTGTTGTATCTAAATATTCAGGTAATACTTTAAATTTAAAATAAGCATAAGTATTATCATGTTCATCATCATAATCTTTAATAAATTGTTTATGTTGACGAATAGTTTTTATTTGTTGTTTGTAATCATTTCTATTAGGTCCTCCTATACGAGTATAGACTATAACATTAATACCTTTATCTGCTAAAAATACATCTCTATATCTTGGAAACATTTCACATGTTAAATTAGCAAACCCTAAAATAGCTTTTGCTTCTTTATTTTCTCCAAATAATTGAGTATATAAAGACATAATTAATTCCTCCATTTTTAAAAAAATATTAAATGAGAATAACAACCCCCTATTAAATTTATTCTCTTGATATATCCCATCGACTTCATATATCTTCCACCAGCTGGTGGGTGAGATAGGATTCGAACCTATTAACCCAAATGAGACTTGATTTACAGTCAAGCGTGCCTCGCCATCTGCACCGCTCACCCATATAAAAGAAATACAATAACCTCAAAAGTATTTCACAATGTCCTCTCAGCTAGGAACCTTATTACTAAGTTATCTAGAATTTTAATAATAAGCGACATCTTCCACTATGGCACTTCCTTATGGACTCAAACCATAACCAACAGTTTTGGAGACTGTGATGCTATCATTACACCAAGGAAGCGTTTTTTAAATGGCGGCTTGTACGAGAATCGAACTCGTGTCGCAAAAGTGACAGTCTTGCATTCTAACCATTAAACTAACAAGCCAAATAAGGGAGTAGAGACCGGTTATTTTATCTCTACTTTATCTAGACCGGACTACTTGCCTTTTTATTATTACGTTAGATGGAATAGTATTAATTTATTCTAACGAGTTTGAAGTTGTTCTTTCTTGTTGTTTTCTACATTTAGCTTTGTGCAGAGGATACTCTAGAAAACCTTATAAAACCTTAGCCTCTGGTGGGTTATGTTGGACTCGAACCAACTACCTCCGCATTAAAAGTGCGATGCTCTACCAGATGAGCTAATAACCCAAATTTGGGAGTAGGTATTATACTGATGGATTTGATTTTGGAACTGATTAAGTATAATACCTAACTCAATGATGGATTGATTTGTTTTAGGTACAAATCTAAACCTCTGGCGCCGAGTAGAGGTGTCGAACCCCCACCGAAGTTGCCCTCGATGTACCGGTTTTCAAAACCAGTTGTCAGTAGCCGCTGACATACTCGGCATATATGGGTTTCAGCACGGTAACTCTCCGTTATTCGACCTACTTACATTTTAATATTTCAGTTCTTAGCTTGAATTGCCTACAAGCGCCGAAAAATATTTTATCCTATTGCAAATCCTGTATAATTTTCAAAACCCTTAGGTCTATCACATTTAAAGTATTTATTCGATTTCTCATCAAATTTATACCAAATAGGATTTTCATCATATTGATATAATCCACTTTTTATATTTTCTATTAAACCATAATTATATATTGTTTCATTTAAATCACATGTGTTATTTATAATAACATGTTCTGCTTCATTAAAATTATCAAAATAACCAACACATCTTCGATCTTCTTCTTCGTTATTTTTTATTTGGATCATTGTTATAAAATACATTTATATTACTCCTTCATTTAATTTGCTTTAAAATTATATATTGGTTTTATTCTTTCAACTATATCTACAGTATCTTTTATATTTGATTCTATTTCTTCTAATGGTTTATAAACCATTGGTGCTTCATCAATAGTTGATTCTGATACAGATGTTGTATATATTTCTCTCATTGATTGCTTATATTCTTCCATATCTACTAATTGTTTTGCCTTTGATCGTGACATTATTCTTCCAGCTCCATGTGGTGCCGAATTATTCCAATCTTCATTACCTTTACCTATACATATTAAAGAACCATCTCTCATATTAATTGGAATAATTAGTTTTTCACCTTTTTTAGCAGATACAGCACCTTTTCTAATAATATTATCTTCAAAGTTTAAATAATTATGTATTGTTTCAAATTTTTCTATTTTATTTATATCTAACTCATTCATAATCATAGGATTTATAACTTTATTGATAATATTCTTTGCCATTGTATATCTATTTAAAACAGCATATTCTTGACATATTTTCATATCATGTAAATAGTCTTCTTTATATTTACCTTCTAAATAACATAAATCTTTTGGCATATTACACTTTTTATTATTGTATTTAGTATTTAATTTTTTAAGTTCATCTTGTATTTTGTTTTTCATACCATGTTCTTTATAATATTTAATCATTTGTTCTTTTTCTTCAAAGTATTCATCATAACCACTATGTAATTTAATTGCCAAATTTTGATAATAGTTTGCTACTTGATTACCTAAATTTCTTGAACCACTATGTATTACTAAATATTTATTTCCATTAGAATCAATGTCTACTTCTATAAAATGATTTCCTCCACCTAATGTACCTATTTGTCTTTCAAATTCTTTATGATTTTTTAATTCTCTGTAACATATAAGTTCTTGTATCTTTTTAAATTTAGTTCTTGTTTCATTAAAACCTTCTCTACCGGATGGAACTTCTTTTCTTATTCCTTCATCTAACCATTGAAAATTTAAACTTATTTTTCCTAAGCTTACACAATATAAACCACAGCCTATGTCTACACCAACAATGTTAGGAATTACTTTATCTTCAAGATTAGCAGTAAATCCGATAACACATCCTTTACCACTATGGCAATCAGGCATAATTCTTATTTTACAATCTTTAAACATATCTTGTTGTAACAATAATTCTATTTGTTCTAAACACTCATATTCTATATTATCTGTAAATATTTTTAAGTTATATTCATTTTGTAGTTTTTGTTTATAATTAATTATATTATTCATTTGTAGTCTCCTTATTTCTTATTAAATGCAACTAATTTTTTTCTACCACATTTTTCACAAGTATATACAGCATAATGATTATTCTCTTCATCTATAAATGGACAAGGTGTTCCATCTCCGTAAAAATGCTCACAAAACCAACTTTTTATTAATTTAAATATATATGGCATTATTTTATACCTCCTCTATTTTTATTATTAATCTTTTATTTGTACTAATAAATCATAATTATCTTTATAAAATAGAAAATCTTTATATGATAAAGTTTCATATTCTTCTGTGCCATATTCTCCAAATTCAAACTCTATTTCATTTTGCCTATATACAATATCTTGTAAACTAATTCCATTGGATATTTTAGATTTTTCTTTATCTCTAATTTGTATAAAAATCTTTATCATTTAATTTCCTCCATATAAATATTACTATTTTCTAATTCCCATTCAAATTCTGAAAAATCTCCATCAATGGTATTAAATCTTCCATATAATAAATCAACTTCTGTTATTTCTATAAATTCAGGATTTCCTGTATGGAAATTTTCTCTTTTATAATAAAATGTTGGATAGTCTTCTTTTTGATTTAAAATACAATCTATTAAAATATTAAACATTTCTTTTAGACTTATATTTTTCATTTTATTACTCCTAATAAATATATAAGTGATGGCTGTATGCCCAGATGCATGCGCCGTACATCCTACATCATTTAAAGGTCGTTTACCGCACCATCATCTTATTTATAATTTTCCTGTTTCTGCATCTATGTATAATTGTCTTAATTCTTCTATTGTCATATCTTCAGTATATGATATGTTATTATTTTTTAACCAAGAAGTTAATTTAATATATTGTGAATGTTCATCGGGATATGACCATAATTCTGCATTCATTTAATATTAATTCCTTTCTTATTTTTTCATCACCCTTATTATATTATAAAATTTAAAAAATGTAACGGGTTTTATTTAAATTTTTTTTTAAAAATTTTGGAGGAGTATATTAGAATCGAACTAATGATCAGATATTTGCAGTATCTTGCTTTACCACTTAGCTAATACTCCGTTAAAAATATTTTTAAATTAATTCTTCCTTTTATTTTATTTTAATGGTCGGAGATGTAGGAATCGAACCTACCTGTTATCCAGTTCCCAAAACTGGTGGCCCTACCTTGAGCCCGATCTCCGAGATATTATATAATAATATAACATGTATAAAAAATAGAAGTGTATTAGAATACACTTCTACCTGTATATTTTTTATATGAAGGAAATAAAGGTATTCTAATTACTATAAAATAAGCATACTTAATAAACTACAAGGATATTGTAGTAACCACGAATCAATAATGTTAATATTATTCATGTTAAGCATTCTTAAATCCATAATAATTAGCTCCTTTCTATAATAGTTTACGTTATATGTTTTTATTTTTTAAATATTTTAACAAATCATTTATTTTTTGGCAAGTATCTACTATTAATTTCAAAGATTCATTGTCTTTATTTTCAAAAGATTCAGTTAGAATGTCAAAAGGAATAGTAATAGGATTATATATAGATTTTTCAAATTCTTTTTTCTTTTCATCTTCTTTATTTTGTCTTTCTATTTGTTCATGATACCATTTACTAAATTTTTCATCTCTCTGTTCTTTAACATTAACTCCCATATATTCTAATAAATTTTGATATAAATTAACTTTTTTAAATTGTTTATCTAAATCTTCCATACATCCTTGACAAGCATCAATATTCCAATCTAATCTTAAATACATATCCCATAATTCTTCAATTATATCTTTTTTAGCTCTTCTAATAGTTTTATCTTCATGTTTTTTAAATCCTTTTGGTTGTTTTTCAACACTTAATAATGAATACATTATTGAATTTTGAGATTGAACATATTTAGATAATAAAGTAGTATTATTTTTATCAACAAATTCTAGTCCATCATAAATATAAGTTACAGAATCATCTATAATGTAATAATTATAAGGATTAATTTCTTTATTTTTTATTTTATTTAATAATTCTAAATAAGTTATTCTCATTTAAAAAACCTCCCAAATAAATCATCAAACGTTTTATTGGTTTCTAAACTATCTTTTTGTTCTTGCGATAAAGATTCTAATATACTTTTATATGTATTTTCTTTCGATCTTTTATATAATTCTAAATATTCTTCTTCTGTAATTAAATTTTTATCTATTAATACTTGTATTATTGTATCAAGATTAGCAATAGTTTCAACATTTTGTACCACAACATTATCTTTTTTAAGTAAGTTTAAATATTCTTCATCTTTTAATGACATTTATATCATCTCTCCTTTTTATTTAAATTAAAAATAGTTTTGGGTAACATACAAAAAATTATTAAATCATACGTTATTTTTTGTTTTAATTTTTCAAAATCATTCATAATAAATACCTTTCTTTTTATATTATAGTTTTATAGCTTTTATTATATAATATAGCTATGATATTTTCTTCAGGTAATAAATAATTTAAATCTCTTTTGTATATTTTAATTCGATTAAAATCAACCATATCTGCTATTATATTAAAATATTTATTGTCAATAAAACAACAATAATCTGATAAATTTTTATTGTCAGCTTTTAATTTAATTATTTCATTTTGTAATTGTCCTATAACTGTTTTCACTTTATATACTTCACAATTAAAACAACCAGTAGTATATGTCTTTTGAATACATGTATCACAATTACTTATTAAATCTGAATATTCTTCCATAATTTCTCCTATAAATATTTCTCAACAGTATCTATCCATTCTTGTAATATTTTTAAATATATTGTTGGATTTTCTTTTACTGGATATTTTTCTTCTATTTGTTTATTTACTTCCTCAAATTTAGTTTGAATTGTAGCTTGATTTAATTTTAAATTGAATTCATCCATATTATCAAAATCTTGTTCTATTTGTTGATTAGGTTTAAAACTTGTTATAATTTCATATAAATTATTCATTTTAGGATCATAGCATATAGCTCTATCATCTATATAACATATTGCGGGTGGTTTTTCTTTACATACCTTATCTACAACAATTCCATAATCGAACAAATAATTCATTATAGCGTTTCTACCTTCTTCAGTAGCACATCTTGTACTAACTATAACTACTTCATAATTATTTTTTCTTAATTTATTTATAGTTTCTTTTATATTTTCATTTGGTTCATCATAAATAGAACCATCTTGCCAACCTTTTGAATATTTATGTATAACTCCATCAAAATCAAATACTATTGTTTGTTTACTCATTTTTTATATCCTCCAAATAAATAATTCTTATATATTCTTATTCTTTTTTAATCTACATCTTCTTATTTGTATAGCTTGTACGGAATGATGTATTACTTTAGATAATTCTCTATCAGTTAAAGGACAATTAAATAATAATTTTTCTTCTTCAGGTGTCCATTTATGTCTTTCACAATTAATTCTTCCTCTAGCATAATTTTGTTTTTGCTGTCTAAGTTTATATTCTCTCCATTTATCTAAATTCTTATACATTTTCTTTCTAATACTCACTATACCACTCCTTTTTTAAAATTATGATAAATCTATTTCTTTTATGTCGTTTTCATCTTCTATTAAAAATACATATTCAATATTATATACTGATCTTCTATTTACTTCTATTTCGATTTTACCTTCTTTTTCATCATATCTTCTTAAGGTATATGTAGGTCTAAAGCCACTAGAAATAAAACCAGATAAAGGATCTATATCCTCTACATATTTTTGACCTTCATACATAATATCCCATAATTTACCTTCATACATACAACGTAATCCAAGATATTTATGAGCTGAAATACTGATTTGCATTATAATACACCTCTTTTATTTATATACCAAATAAAAGCATCTACACTTGCTTCAAGATCTTTTAATAAATCTAAAATTTTATCATCATTAAAATTACTTATACTATCAATTTTTCTTTTAATTTCATTACACTTTTCTTGACATTTATTCATTATTTATTTTCCTTTTCTTTATTTTGTCTATATTTTCTCATAGATAAACGACTAGCTTCTCTTCTTTTAGCTCTTTGTTCTTCTGACATATTTCTAAAATAAGCATTATTTTGTTGCCTGAAAGCTACTTTTTTACAATCATCAGAACAATATTTACGTTTACCTTTTGCTCTAAATTCTTTTCCACATATACTACATTTCACATAATGAACTTTATTTTTTATTGAATCTAATTCTTTATATTGCTCTGCTACTAAATTTAATAATTCTTTTAAATCAGATATATTAACTATAGCAGTATCATTACCATAAAGAGATGTTATCATATCTTGTCTTAATCTTAAAATTGATTCTTTTTGTTTATCATTCATTATTTTTATTCTCCTTATTTTCTATTCTTTTATAACTAGTTATTTCAATATAAGTATCATCTGACATTATTCCCCAATATATTCCTTTTTCATTAATAACATTTATACAAGTTATTTGATTTCCTTGAGTATCCGTACATATATAATAAGATGGATATATACAACTATAAACAATACTGCCTATTATAATTACTAAAAAGAGTATTGGAAATATTGAATATATTATATCTTCTTTATCTATTTTCATAATTTTTCTCCTTAATCTATATAAGGTATATGATTATAAGGTATATGATCTGTCATATAAGTATCTCTAGAATTATTACCATAATAATTAGGTTGCCATTGCTTATCTTCTATAGTTATCCAACCTTTTCCTTGACAACCATGACAAGTTTTTTCTGTATATGTTTTACCTGAAGTTGAATATCCAAATCCCAAAGGATCTAAATATGTTCTTATTTTTCCAGCACCACCACATACAGGACATATCTCTGAATGACTCATAATTAATCTCCTTCCACATATAAATTTGTTATAACAAATTCAATTTTCATAATATTATTAGTCTCTGTAATTTCAGCTTTAACTTTTATATCATTATTTAAATCTTTATACATATTTGTAATATGAATATAAGGTAAGACTTTTTGAAATTCATTAAAAGATAGTTTATATTCTTTGAATCTTAAAATAGTTATTATTTCTGCATAATTCATATATAACTCCTTTCTCCTAATTGAACTAGGTGGAGGTGTTTTAGGTCTAGGTGGTACATCTCCAAAGTTAACTCCTCCTTTTTTAATATTATATTCTATTAACATTCTATCTTTATAAGGATTTACCATCTTTATAAACTCCTTTTATAATTTTAACTACAATTATCATTAATTATGTATATATTATTTTTATTATTATTTATGTTATATACTTCTTGCATAAATTCTTCTATTGTATCAAATGTACCTAGAAACACATTATCAATATACAAATTTATTCCAAAATATGTTTTATTATCATATAAAATAATTTTTCCATCTATTATATATGGTTTTTGTATAAAATATAATTCATCCTTATCTTGATTAATAATAAACATTTTATCAACCTCCTTAATATAAATATATTAAGAATTTTTAAAATGTTTACCTTTTTTAATACATTTATTTGGAAACATTCTTTCTATTTCATATACAATATTTACATTTACTTGTTCCGTACTTAAAGGATCTACTACATACCAATCTTCTCCTAGAAAAAATCTGCATAATTCATTTACAGCTGTTTGAGCTTTCATATAAGGTATTACATCTGGATCATTTTTTATATTAGTTAATTTTAAAATTCTTTTCATAGTCTCTTGTGAAGTTTCTCTATTAAACATTTAAGCCTCCTCAATTTTTTTAATAATTTCAGGTGTAATATCTAAACATTCTCCATCTAAACCAACACCTCTACTATATTTATATAATTTATACATAAAATATTTTTTAAAATCTTCAAAGTCAATATTAGGATATCTTGCTGTTATAAATTGCTCACATTGTTCATATAATTTATCATCTAAAAATGCGTTAAATCTTCTCAAATGATTTGCTTCAAATGTCATTTCTAAATATATTATATTAATATATAATTCGTACTCATCTACTGTAAATTTAACTTTATTTTTATTATGTTTATCATTTCTAGGATATTGTTTACTTTCTATAATTAATTTCATTATTATTCTCCTTTTAATATATTTTTAATTAATATATAAGGCCATAAAATTGAAAGTAATAAACTAATTCCAATTTTTTGTATACCTTCTAAATAAATAATTTCTTTTTTAGTATAATTTGTGAATTTAACACTATAATTACCAAATAATATTACAAGGAAAATTATCAAAGCAGGTATAAGCCAAATGCATAATAAACTTATAAAAATATTCATATATTAGTTTTCCTCCCACAATTTATTAAATAATTTTTTAACATTTTCATTATTTTTTATAGAATTAACAATAATTTCTTTTTCACTAAATTTACCTAATATTATAGATAAATATATGTTCATACAATCTTCTTTAGCTATATTATGTTTTTTACTACTTTTTATACAATCTTTTAATTGTTGTAATAATTGTTTATCTAATTTTTTTAAATTATTCTCTAATTCTTTAAATTTCTTAGTTGAGTCTAATTGTTTATTATTCATAATTAATTTTCCTCCTATAAATTATTACTCATGTAATCATCCCAAATATCATCAAAAATATTTTCTATTTTAGAGATACTTCTAAATTGATGCCATTTTAATTCAGGTACTTGTTTTATATTTAAATTATCGATAGTAAAATCTTTTATTTGTTGTTTACTCCATTTTCTTTGTAAACCATATTTAATACTTTTTACAATATATTCTTGTAAACTTCTATAAATATTTTCTTTTTGTTCCTTTGTATAATTATACATAGTTTATCCCTCCTTTTTAGTTTTTAGGTTCAAAATTTTTACAATGTTTTAATAAAATACTATCATTAAAACTATGTCTATTTTCCTTATTATGTTTAATACATTCATACCAACAACAATCCCCGGCACTTGCTACATCTGTTATTTTATAATGTTTACACTTAAAACAGTTTTTATAATAACCAAGTTTATATAACAATCTATTTATACAAATTTTAACTAAACCACCAACAATAATTAAAATGAGTAATCCGATTATTATTACTGTTACTATATCCTTTACTGTTATTATAATATGCATATTAAATCCTCCTTATTCATATGACAATCAATTTTAACGGGTTTTTATTCAAAAGTAATATAATTTTACTCCTCACAAGAATTTAAAAGATTTTCATAGTATTTAATCATATTTTTCTGTTCCCTAATACAACCTTCTTTACTTATACTTGTCCAACATTCAAAATAGGAATCATCTTTAGATTTATAATATTTAATTGTTTCCTTACAATCTTTAATTTTATTTTTCCAATAAAATTTATCGGCATATAAAGTTTCATATTCGCTTGTATAACCATATTTAACTCTTACACTATGTATAGTTACTTGCATTGTTGTTTTTACTGGAAAACTAAGTAAATTTATACCACATTTTTCTGCTGGTTCACTTAAATACTTATTTGGTCCATAATCAACATCTAGCCACATAATTTGTGTATCATCATAATCCTTTATAGTATTTTTAATTTCTTCATATAATTCATAATTAAACTGTTTTTGTTGTTCAGATGTAATCTTTGAAGTATTTAAAGTCGCTAGCATATTTATTAACATACCTGCTTGTGATTCATCCCCATTATCCATTTTTGGATTTTTTATTACATTTGCCCACCAACTACTTGCAATTTTACAAATTTCTTCAATATTATTCATTTGTACCTCCTTAAATATATCTAATTCAGTTTAAATTAAATTTTAAAACAATTTTTTATTTAAATCATATAATTACATAGCTCAAGAATTAAAATGTTTTATTTTTGATTTATGTTGCTTATATCTATATTTTTTATGACTTAAAGCATCTTTATAACCCTTATTATAGCCTTTTTGATATTCATAAATACCAACACCTATAATACATATAAGAGTTATACATATATAAAAGATTAATTTTAACATATTTTATTTACTCCACATCTTCTTCTGATTCATTTTTAAATAAATCATTTTTTAATTTATCTATAAATTCATCTAAAGAGTTTTCTGCTACATTTAATACATTTTCATATTTTTCTAAAATATTTAATTCTTTTACAAGTTGTTCTGGTAAAAAATCAAAATTAATTTTATCAAAATCTTTTGCTTGAGCTAAAATATCAAATTGATTTTCTATTTTATCTAAATAATCTTTATGCTTAGATACAGTATAATCAGCAATAACATTTTGTTCGAAATATATTTGATTTTTAATTACCAAATTTAATAGATTTAAATAAAATTTATAACTTGTTTTAAATTCTAATTTATAAGATATATTTTTATCCATAGCTTCTAATTCTCGACCTAATTCAATTTTATATACATTTTTCTCATTTTTATCTAATCCATATAAAATCTCAAAATTAAAATCCAATAAAAACATTTTTCCTAAAGTTAATATATTGGAAATACATTCATCACTTAAATCATCTATATATGGAATACGAGCTGTTAAATTGCGAGCCAAATCATGAGCTTTACTATTATCGTAAAATTCTTCAAAAATATTATCTAAAATATCAGTTGCTTTATCTAAATTTAATTCTTCTCCATCAGCTTCTGCTTCCATACAAGCATCTTTAAAGGCTTGTGCATATTCATTTAATATAGATGAATCTGTTTCTTCTAATTCATTATTTTCTCTCCATTCTTCGATTTTGTTTTCAATTTCTTGAATACCTGGATTACTCTTTAAAAATTTAATAATTAATTTGAATTTTTTAACTTCACTTACCATTTTCTTTATTTTCCTTTCATATAAAAATTTAAATTCAACATTATTATATTATAAAATTTAAAAAATGTAACGGTTTTTTAAAAATTATATTCATTATTTTATATTAATTATAACAAGTAAATAATAAAAAAGATAAGTAATTAACTTACTTATCTTTTAAACTTATACGATTATTTGATTAATTTAATATTACAAATTTATTATTGATCCATCCTAAATATGATTTATCTCCAAAAGGTGTTCCATCTCTATAAGTGGAATGAGTATCTATAAATATAAAATTATTATTTAAATCTATATGAGTTACAGGTGTATGTCCTATAATTTGATAAGGTATTATAGGTTCTTCATTTTCATTAAAATATAAATGCTCTTTTCTATCAGCCCATAAAAATGAACTACAATTATTACTACCACCTCTCATATAAGAACAAAGTGAAGCTAAAAATAAATTATTTAGCTTATTTTTATTTATTTTTTGTAAATGTTCTTCATAATTAATATCATCATAATCATTTTGATTAAATACATTTTCTAAATATTCATTAGTAAATCCTGCATGAGAACAATAATATTTTTTATCTCCACATTGAACTACTGTATAAAAGTCAAATAAATCAATATTTTTTAATAATATATTTTCTATTTCTTTTTCTTGACCATATTGATGTCCTGAACAAGGAAATCCTAAATAACTTAATTCATGATTACCTAATAATAAAGTATATTTATTATTACTATTTTTTAATTCTATTATTTTATTTAATGTTTCAATTGAATCATATCCACTACTTAACCAATCATCAACATAATCTCCAAATAATACTATTTTATTAAATTTATATTTTTTATCTAATCTTTTTATATCATCTAATATATAATCATGAGTATGTATATCTCCAACAAATAAAATTTTCATAATTTACCTGCCTCTATTATTTATTTTCTTTGATCCATGTATTAACTTTTTCTAAAAATTCTTTTTGTATATTTTTAGGTATTTCAGGTAGATCATATTCTATTTCTTTTTCATCATCAATACAAGTAATATCCATATCTTTAAATGATTTAAAAGGTCCATCCTCTAAATTTTCTACAAATCCAGACCATCCAGTTATCCATAATTCATCTTCATCTAAATTATATTCATCAAAATCATAATCATAATCATCTTCATTTTCAGGAGTAGCACTGCCTGATAAATAAGGGCATTCTCCATCATTATCTTCACTATCAATTACTTCTATTTCATAATTTAAATTAATTTCTTCATCCATGTCCTCATCTTCATCATAAAGATGAAAATATTTATCAGCATCAAAACCTAATGCAAAAACAGGCATATTATTTTTTGAAAATATATGTAAGATAGTTTCTCCCTTTTTAGGATTCTTATAATCAAAATTGTTTACATATTCTGTAGCAAAATCTTTTAAAGTACCTATCATATTATTATTTTCGTCTATATATTTATTTAAATCTACAGGTACTTGATTCTTTTTTAAGAATTTTAAAAATTCTGCATCAGTTCCTTCAAATCTAAATTTTTCACTAAATACTGGGTGTTTTTTAATTAGACTTTTGTTCCAAAGACCGTGATATGAGTTGATTTCTTTATTATCATCTTCTGTTAATTTTCCTTGTAAAGCTTTTATTGTTGCTTCTAATAATTCTTCTTTTTTATTCATTTTATCTCTTCCTTTCTATTTTTTTACAATAATTATTAATCTATATCTGCATTTATAACAGGTTCTTCAGATCCACAATATAAAATTTTATAATTATTATTAGCATCTATTAAAAACATAGACCAATAAGAATCATTATCTACATAAGAATCTTCTATTGTATTTATAACATATTCCCAACATTCATCTCCTGATAATTCATCCCAATCTTCATCATCTATAAATTCTTCAATCATATATTGTTTACTTTTAATAGCTTTTTCTAAATCTTTTATGGTATTATAGCCAGTACTATAACAATCAATTTCTTCATCATTAAACCAACCAAATAAAATTCCTTTTTCATTTGTTATATCTACAGGATCCATTCTATCAATATATTCATAATCAGGATATAATAAAATTGCATTATCTCTTTTATCTTTTTTCCTTTTATTATTTTTATTATTTATTTTTTCTACATATGCATTTATAGCTTCTATAAATTTTTGTTGTACTTCATCAGGTATTTCAGGCAATGTAAATGCCTTATTATGAGTTATATCCATACATCTAATTTTCATATCTTTAAAGGTTTTAAAAGGCGCATCTTGTATATTATCAACATCTGCAACCCAAGTAAAATACTTGTTATTTCCAGCTTGATCTTTAGTTATCCATTTTCCTATTAAATCAGGTTGATCTGTCATATAATCATGACCTATATAAATACTATTACCTGTTTCATCATCTATATAGCCATTTGCTTTATTATTATATTTGTATGTTTCATTCAGTAAATTAATTAAAGATTCTGTCAGTTTCTCTTTTTCAGTCATTATTATTATTCCTCCTTTAGTTATTATCTTATTAATATTTTACTTATTTTCCCATACATATACTTTAGTTCCTGCATTATATATAGGATATACTAAACCCTGTTCTTGTAATTGTTTAATTTCTTTATGATGCATTGGATCTCTATTTTTAACTTTACCATTATTAACAAAATAATTTTTAAAACTAAATTGAGTTTTTATATATTTCATATTAGCTAAATTTTTAAGAGAGTTACCATTAAAATAATTATAATCTATATAATATACACATGATTGAGGATTATAAGTTTTTATAAAATATTTCCAAATTTTAGAAGCTCCACCAACTACATTATATCCTAACTTCGTAGCTCCTCTTATAACTTCATATTCATATTTACCTTTACCAAAAAAGGCATCTCCAAATAAATATGACATATATACTTCTTTTGTAATTTTATCGATTAAGCATATTGCAAATTTTCCTCCTCTAAATCCTTGAATATTATTTTTATTAAAAAATTCTTTCATTTCATTAGATTTTTTTACAATAATATCTAATTTACGAGCATATATAGTTTTATTAATTCCTAAAGCACTTTTAATTATATTTTCCAAAATAGGTCTTTGTCTTTCATTATTCCATTCATATTCAAATATATGAATTAATCTTATTCCTTTTTCTTCACATAATTTTGATTTATTATAGTGAGCTTTTTTATCTATATTATTTGTAGTATGATAATAATTACCATTAAATTCTATAGCTAATTGTTTTTCAGGAATATAAATATCTAATTCATAAGGAGTTATTATCTTTTTCGTATTTATTATAATTTCACCTTTATAAATTGATTTGATATATTCTTGAAGTTCAATTTGTGGTTGAGACAAATTACGATGTATTTTAATTTCAGAATCATTATATAAATTATATTCATTTATTAAAGTACTGCAATAAGATCTACTGATATTTAATTTTTTTGCGATAGTATATATACATCTATCTTCTAAAGGTATATTTAATATAAATTGTTTAAATAACTCTTTATTTCTAATTATATTTAAATGTTCTGATGTAATATGACTCCAATTATAAGCCGGATTATTTATTGTATTATTTTTCTTATAAGTAATTGCTATTTGTTTAGAATTATTGTAATTTTCATTCCCATATTTTTTTAATTTAGTTTGTTTAGATTTAATAGCATTTTTCTTATTTCTAATACTTCTAGCTTCTTTATCTAAATATTTCCAATAATTATTTAATTTCTCAGTTCTTTTTCTTTTTTGTTCTTCTGATAAATACATTTCTTTAGTTTTCAAAGTTTTACTTATTTTTTCTCTTCTTTTTTGTTCTTCTTCAATAGATTTACCTTCATGTGATTTTTTTGCATAATATTTTCCAGAACAAGATAAGCAACAAAAATATTTTTTATTTGGATCTTTATTATAATTTCTTATTTGATTTATTGTCATCTCAAATTCTTTTTGACACCAATCACATTTATATTTCATAATTTACCTCCAATATAATTATATTATATCTCATTTATTACAAAATATCAATACCCAACCTTGTTGAAATATTAAACAAATTAAAAAGAGATGCATTTCTGCATCTCTAAAAATATAATTAATAGGAAGTGAAAAGATTTCATTGAATTAAACAGTAACTCTTCCTCTGATATATAGGTTAGCATTAACCATTTTCTTACCATAGATTGATACCCAACCTTGTTGAGTTGTATAATCAGCTAATGTTACTGGTGTTGTGTATGTGATTGGCATATAATCACCAACTACATATCCTGCTTGCCAGAATTCATTTCCGATTGCTCCTAGGAAGAAGTCATTTGTTCCTATAGCTGGTGTTTGATATACTTTAAGTGTTCCTAAAGTTCCAGCTAAGAAAGATCCACCGTTTTTTGGTGCTTCGTTTGCTTGGAAGTTTTTAGTTTTAGCAAGATATGCTACAACGTTTGCTCCAGCTACTACGAAGTTAGGTGTTAAGTTACCACCTGTTCTATTATAAATTTCAGCTGCTGCTAAATTGATAGCGATTGGTAATCCTTCAATATGTTCAGCATCTGATACACCTGGTCTTGGTGTTGCTGACCATACGATAGCATTTCCACCAGCTGCTTGAGTGAAGATATCTGACATTACATATCTTTCTCTCTCTTTGTTCATTTCATTAGCAACTTGTTTTTCAAATTCTAATGGCATATTTACACCATATTCTTTATTGATTCTGTATGCTGCTGTTAATGCATATACAGCTCTGATTTTATGTTCTTCAGCTTCAATAAGAACTGGGTTAATTCCTAATGTAACATCTCCAACTTGTTGTTGATTGTGTCCATCTAATTCTGGATATAAATAGTTTGGAACTACTGAATTATTATATGTATAAGAGATTGTTGTTGCTTCATCAGATACAGCAGCATTTAATGTAACTTCACCAGTTGCATAATTTACTGTACCACCATCTGATAATGTTCCATCTCCTTCATCTGTAATAGTTGTTCCATCAGCTTTTACAACTACAACACTTCCTGCGTCAATTGGTGTGAAAGCTGCTAAATATGTTTTTGATCCATTAGCAAATGGTGCTTTATTTACAACTTTGCTATCATAGAATTTATCTGTTTTACCAGCTCCTGTTGAATCTAATACTAGATCACCTTGAGCTGTTTCACCTTTGTTTGTTCCATATCTTAATTCTAATAATGGAATTAATTGAGCTGCTGTACTCATTGGTTGTACAGAAACTATTTCTGGTAATATTGTATTTTGAATTGCAAGAGATGTAATGTTGAAAGCATCTCTTTTGAAGTTTCCAACGTTTGTAGGTTGTGTATAACCTTCAAATAAATTTCCTTTTTGGATATTTTCAAATAATTGACCTGCATAATATTTTTCAAATGTGCTCATTGGTCTAGCTCCAACTTCTTTTCTAGCTGCTTCTAGTAAACCAATTCTTTTTGCATATTTAGCTATAACAGGACTTGATTCAACTTGTCTTCTTAAAGACTCTTTTGTCATTCCTGGCATTATAAATTCCTCCTCTAAATTTCAATATTTTAATTTTTAATTTTTTAATATAAATTTTTGAGATTAATTTTAGGTATATCTCCTTACCTTGTTAAACATATCTTATTTAACTAAAATATATAATTTAATACATCAAATATTTTTTAGATGTTAATTATTTATTTGTTAAAGCATTATATAAATCAATATCTTCTTGAGATAAATCATTACGTTTAAAGTTTTCAGCTACTACTTTAATATTTCCTATTGGATCAAAAGCTAATTTAGAAAATCTATCTTCTATATTTTCTGTCTTTTTAGCTTGTTGTTCTAATAATGTAATTTTTTGTTGTAACTCTTTAATTTTATTTTCTTGTAATGATTTTTCTTGTTCTATTTTTTTACTTTCAATTAATTTATTTTTATTTAAATTATTTAATTGTTCTGTTAATTGTTTGTTCTCTAATATTATTTTACTGTAGTCCTCTAAATTTTTTGATAATTCTGCATTAGATTTCGCCAATGATTCGTTTTTTGATAATTCTGCATTTAATCTACTTTGTAAATCTTCTACTTTTTTATTAATAATATTAGATTTTTGTTTTTCTAAAATTTTAGTTTTTGTTTGTAATCTTTGAATTTTTTTATTGCTTTCTTCTAATAAAGCTTTTTGTGATTGATTTTCATTTTGTAAATTTTCAACTATTGCATTTAATTCATTTTTTGAAGAAATACTTTCTTTTAATTTAGTTTTTAAATCTTCTTTAGAATTTTTATAATAATCTAATTCTTCAATTAATTTTTTATTTTCTTCTCCTAAATTATTAGATGCAGTAATACTTTCTTTTAATTCATTTTTATTTTCAATATATTTTTCTTTTAATAAATTAAAAGCTAATTGTTTATTAGATTCTAATAATTTATTTTCTTTATTAGAGCTTAAAGATAATTTTTTAGTTTCAATTAAATTTAACAAATTAGATTTATTAATATTATTTGTATTATCAACAGCTTCTTTAATTTGATTTAATTGATTTTTAGTATCACTTTCATTTATAGCTCTTTCAAAACTTTCATTTAATTTATTGATTTGTTTGCTTTCTGCTAAACTAACTCTAGCTTTTTTATTTGCAGGAGTTACTACAACATCAAATGTTATAAAATCATATGTTTCAGGATCTATAATATTTTGACCATTCTCATATATTTCTTCTCCTATACCACGAGAACTAATTCCTAATTTAGCTCCACTATCAGCTAAAGCTTTAACTATTTTTCCTGTTGGTGTATCTAATATTTCTGCTTCACCATAAATAACACCTTCTTCAGGTCTTTTTTCTAATTTTGTTATAGTTATAGCAGCATTTTGTGCTTTTGTTTCACATCTATCACCATCTGGATGATCTAATTCTCCAAACAATGTTTTTGTTTCTAATGCTTCCATAACATCTTCATTATTAAAAACTCTATTATCCCAAAGTTCTTCACTGTATAATCTATCAGCATTTCTAGTACCATGTTTAAAATCAGCAAATATACCTTTTAATTTACCTAATATACCTTTGCTTTTTCCTTCTTCATATACAGTATTAGAATCTTGAGCTTCTATAATCATTGCTTTTCCCATATTGATACCTCATCCTTCTTTCAATATATTAATATTTTACAAATAAATTATTTTTTATCATTCATTAATATTTTACATGAGACAGTTTTTAAAATATGTAAAAAGCATAAAAATAGTAGGTAATTAACTTACCTACTATTTTATTTATTGTTGAATTTCTTCTATATTACCTTTAGCTCTATAATTTTTTCCATTCCAAATTAATTGATCTACTTTATAAACTTTACCATATTTTCTTAAATCTTTAGGAAATTGAACCCATGCTTCTCCATGTATTCCATCATCACCACGAGCTCTTAATTCATTTCTATCATAAACTATTTCAACTTTAGCTTCTTTCATTCCATCTATTCTTGATTGAATTTCTTTATAAATATTATAAACTCTTTTAGGAGCATCTTCTAAATCAATTTTTGCTTGAGACATTAATTCATTTAATTTATTATTTTTATTTATTTGAATTCTAGGATAATATCTTACATTTATAGTTTCAAATTTAAAATCCTTATATACAACTTTTAATTTATTTTTATCATATTTGAAAAAACTATACATAGGACCTAAAGTAAATATTATATCAGATAATTCATTTAAATTAATATCTACATTATATTTACTAGAATCTATTTGTTTATAAATATTTTCTTTTGTAGAATCTGAAACTACAATTTCAGTTCCTTTAGGTACAGTTATAGATTCATTAGAAGCTCTATATTTATCGCTACCTTTACCTGCTGTATATAAATATCTAGTCATATTATAATCTTCAGCTAATTTAATAGAAGAATCATTAATATAAACATTAGCATCTCCCCAAATACTAACAAAAATATTTTCATTTTTCTTATCTATTTTTTTATCTAAAGAAGTTCTTGCATCATAATCATTATTTTCATTTATTACATTTTCTTCAACCCATTGACTAGAATAACGATAAGTTGATATAGATTCACCGTTATCTTTTTTCATTTTTATCCAATCTTCAATATTTGAAACATTATTTATATATTTAATATATTTTTGTAAATAATCCTCTAAATATATACCTTCTTCAATATCGCTAAGTAAGTTACTTCCTGGACCTTCATTTTTAGAAAACAAAGCAGTATAATCGTTTAAACTGATTTCATGATTATTATATAATATAGTAACATAAAAATTATAAGTACCACCTGCAATAGATCCTGTATCTTTTTCTTGTACTTGAGCTAATACTTTATATTGATTTCCTTTTTTATCTTGAATAGTTCCTTGATAATCATTACCTGATAATTTATAATCAAAAGGAATATGTTCATAATCACCTTCTAATGGTTCATAATGAATATTTTTATCTTTATTTTTAAATTTTTTTAAATTAGATGGATTACCTTCTTTTAATAATTTACCTTGTAAAGCTAATATTGTAGCTTCTAATAAAGCATCACTTTTCATATCATCTCATTCCCCCTTTAGATTTATATTTCAATAATATTTTACAATTAAAAAAGGATAATACTTGAAATATTATCCTTTTAAATAATTAGATTAAATCATTTTCTTTAGCTAATTGATATATTTGTTTACATACCAATTCAGATCTTATTTCAGTTAAATTATATTCAGATGCAATTTCAGCTTTTTCTTTTTCTATAAAATCTTTTTCATCTTTATAATCTTTTATATGTTGAATGTACCAATCTTGATTATCATAGAACTCGGCTTTAGCTATTTTATTTATATTAGGTCTTCCTTTTCTTCTCTCGTTTTCATATTGATCTTCTGTTAATGAAGCTGGATCTTTGAATCTTTTACATTGTTCTTCTAATTCAGCTTGCATCATCTTTTTATATAAAGCATATTTTTCTTTTTTTCTAATTTCAATAATTTCATCTACTGTATAAGATTTACCTTTATACCATCTTATATCATTTGATGGATTCATTATATCATCATACTGTACATAATAAACATCTGTTGGATCTTTAATAGAAGCTTGTTTTGCCAATTCTTCAGCTTCTTCATCTGACATTTCTCTCCAATCATTATGTAAAACATAACCATTATCAAATTCTCCATATCTAGCTATACGTTTTTGTGCTGTACCTTCTGTTTTCTTTTGTTTATTTGTTTTTAATTCTTTCATTTTCTTTTCATAATTATTTATATCTTCTATTGTTATCCATTCAGGTTTTTCATCATCAGCAAATGAATTATATAATTTTTTCATTTTAGAAATTTGACTATCTATATCTCCTGCCCATAGATTAGGTTCATATCCATTTCCGTAATTTAAAAAATATTCACAATCATCTCTTAAACGATCTAATAACATATAATTAAATTCTTTTCTATCATTTTTATCTTCTTTTTTAACTTTTCTATAACGATCTTTTTCTACTATATTTCTAATTCGATTTAAAAGTTCCTTAGGCATTTTATCTATATCTGAAATTCCTGTTAAAACTTCAGCTACATCATAAATAGAATCATCAGTAAATATATTATGGTCTTTATCTAATACTTTTTTAATAGCTGTTCTTATATTTCGATTAGTATATTCTTTATCTTCAGATTCTGTTAAAGGCTCTTTGCCTGTTAATCTTCTACATTCTTGTAATACTTGTATTTGATTTCTTATAGATATTTGTTCTAATTCACACATATTTAAAAATGAATCCCTTATTGTTTTATCATTAAATGTTTTAATTTCATTTAATATGCCTTTATTAGCTATAATATCATTTATTTTAGATTCAGTTTTTGAATCTTTTCTATTAAGATCTATTATAGCAGCTTTCATTACATATCTAGAACCTTTTTGAACAAATTTATCTTCTTTTGTATCATATGCTCCCCATTCACCTTTATATTCTTGTTCACTAGGAAATTTTCTTAATTGATATCTATCAGAAGATTCATTTAATTTATTTTCAACTTTTTTATAACCATTCATATCTAAAACATGTTTCATGCTTCTTGTTGCTAAAACATCTCCTTCAACTCCTGTTTTAGTATTTGTTACTTTAAATTGATATTCACCATCTTTGGTAGGTTCAAGTATTGTTATTTTAGCTCCGTAATCATTTATATATTCATCACCTACATTTATATCATTTGATTCAGTCAATTGTTTATTTTCTGTCTTTTTTTCTAAACCAGGAGCTTTATATTCATCTCCTTGTAATAGATAATTTTTTGATGTTAAAAATAATTCTTTTGCACAATCTTCCCAAAGATCTTTATCTTCACAATTACCATAATCTTGAGTACATTTCATATCAATAACACCTTTATATTGTGTTTTAAAATCTTCAAAAGATTGTTTATCATCTTTTTCAATTTTTGAATATTTATCTATATTATCAACATCTACAGCAGATATAAGAGTTTCATTATTGTCATCTAATTTAGATAAATAACCTTCATTAAGATTATAATATTTTTTCATTATTTATAAACCTCCTATATTTAATCATTAATATTATTTAAATAATCATCTAAACTTATTATAGGTTCAGATCCTTCAATAAATGATAATAAAGCAAATACATCTCTTAAAGCTAATGTAACATCATCTAAAGAACCATATGTTTTATCTATCCAATCTATTTGTTCTTGATTTAAATTATGTTCTAAATCTAAATTTTTTAAATCATCTAAACTCAAAGGTTTTTTAGTAAAATCTGAACTTGGAAATTTAGTTCTATCTTCAGATTCATTTACTAAAGTATCAACTTTATCAATCAATTCATCTTTTAAATCTTGAAGCTGATCTACTTTTTCAATACCTTGTTCTAAATTCTGTTTAGTTTGTTCTAAATCATTATTATCAGGTACATTATTTATATCTTCAACTTCTTTAACAATTTTATATCCTTCTTCTATTAATTGTTTATATTCTTTTTGTAAATTTGATTTTGAAAAAGGTTTATTTGTAATACGTTGCTTATTTTCATAGTATTCTACGATACCATCATCATTTAAAGAAATTGTTTTTATATCATTTTCTTTTTTAAAAGTAACTTTTCCCTCATTAACTAATATTTTATCTATTTCAATTTTTTCAGGATTTATTTCTTCATAATTATTAAATTCAGCTTCAGGTGCATCAATTTCTATTGGTTCTTCTATTTTTTCTGGATATATTGTTAAAGTATATTCCCATGCATTATTATTTTCATCATATACAATATTTCCTAAGAAATAACTATCAGTACCATCATAAGTATATAATTCACCTTTACCATCATCTAATTTTTGTGTTTGCATAACTAAATTATTAGCATCGCAATATTGTTGTATTATATTAGTATTATCTTCAACTGATTCTGTAATTTTATTTTCATTTAGAAAATTTACAAAATTTTCTATTTTAGTTTTATCTTCACTTTTTAATATTTCTGTTTTTATTTCTCCATTTATTTTTAAAGTTACATACATTGGTTCTGTATCATAACTAGGATCTTCATTTCCACTAACTCCTGAAACAATAACTCCATCTATATTGCTATCTATATTTTTCATATATTCTTTTATATCAGCAATTATTTCTTCTATTGCAACATTTTTATCTTCTATAGTAGTAATACCAAAAGTTATTTCAACATATTCATCAATAGCATCAAGCTTAGGATAAACTTTGTCTAATCCTTCTTCTTCTTCAAAACTATCCTTTAAATATGCTTCATCTTTTAATAAATCTTCAACTTCTTTTTCAAATTCTTCAATTGCATCAGTTTCTTGATCCCAAGAAAGATCTCCTTTCTCATCATGCCAAATACTATCAGCTTTAGTTGCATTTAATTTATAAGGAGCTAATCCTTTAATTATATAAGTATAATCAACTTTATCTTTATATTCATCAAAAAGGCTATTATCTTCTTCTATTTTATTTCTTTTATTCATAGCCTGTGCTAGAGCTTTATGTGTTAATTCTCTTTTCAATTTAAATTACCTCCTTTAATTAGATTTTATTGTATATATGAATTTATTATTTTGTGTTTCAAAAGTTACTTCATTATTTAAATCTTCAAAATATTTTCTGATTTCATCCCCATATGTCATTGCATTCATTAAGTTATTACTATCTCCGCTTATAACAATAGTTATTGTATTTTTATCAGATTCAATTGTTACAGTACAGCCTGTTTTTTGTTGAATCGTTTTTTGAATTTGAGATAAATTTGCAAAAATATCAGATGATGATAATGCTTCTTCTTTTTTAGTATATGATATAGTACTTATAGTTTTCCAGTCAGTTTCATTTTTTAAAGTTTTAACATAACTATCAGCTTTTTGTTTATCTGTAAATATTTTAGCTTTATTTATATTAGTAGTTGTTATATAACCTAATTTATTTGGATCAACTAAATATTCACCATTTTCAATGATATCTTTTATATAACAATCATAATCATTATAACCATTTGCTATATCAGTATTTGAATTTTTTGATAATCCAATAACATAAGAACCTTTATCAGCTTCTTTCAAATAACTTTCTACTATATATTCAGTACATATATCATTAATATCATCTATTTTATTAGATAGAACATCTTTACCTTTATTAATTTTTTGACAAGCATAACATACATCTTTATTAATATTTTTTATATTACAAATTTTATCAATTATTTTATTTAAATCTTCTTGAGATTTTGTATTTAAAAGCGATTTAATTATAGATTTTAATTCTTTTTTACTTTGATCCATATAAATTTATTATCCTCCTTTAACTGATTCCTATTATATTATAAAATTTAAAAAATGTAACGGGTTTTTATAAACTTTTTATATCTTTTAAAAACTCTTGCATAGCACTTTCTAATTTAGTAACAACTTTTCTTTTAGATTCTTCTAAACTTAAACTTTTACCTTTTAAATCAAAATAATGATCCTTTAATTTTTGAAGCATATCTTGATTTCTTAAAGCTTTAAAAATTAAATTACCTAAACTCATTTCTCCTTCTTCAGCTAATCCAATTTTTCTATTCATGTATAACTCATTAATATATTTTTGAACAGCTTCCATATCATTACTATTTAACATTTCATTACATTTAGCTAATGTTGCATCTAATTCTTCAGAAATATCTGGAATATCATATTCAACTGGTTTAGGTTTTTGAATCCATGTATTTTTTAAAATACTATATCTACCATTAGTAGCATTACCCGCATTAACATCTTCTATATATAATTCTACAGGAATACCATAAATATCTATATCAAAATTTCTATTGAATGATGATTTTTTAGAATCATATAATTGCTGTAAAATAGTTTCATCTATATAACTTAACTCATTATTTACAACAAAATGTAAATCAATATCACTTTGACTATTATAATTATAAGATGCATTAGATCCTACAATGTCAATATCAACTAAATTAATTGGTAATTCAATAAAATCAAGAAACTCTTTAGAAATATCATTTAATTTTTCAGCTACTTCAGGTTTTAATTTATTATTAAACCATAATTTTGGATTTAAAATAGGATGTAATTCATAAGCTTCTTTCTTTATAGATTTTTTCATTATTATTTATCTCCTTTATTTGTTTTCTTTGTAGATTTCTTTGTAGATTTTGAGTCTTCTTCTGTTGTGTTTTCTGTCAATTGAGCTTCCGTAGATGTAGTAGTATTATCTTGAACATTACTTGTATCTTGTACTAAATTAATTTTAAATTCTGATTCTTTAGGTATATATGAATAATAACCAGTATCATCTTCATCATAATCAAAAACTCTAACAAATTTTAAATTTTCTAAAATTCTTAATCTTGTTATTAATCTTTCAGTAAAAAAATCTTCTCTCCAAATATGATCTTCTTTAGGTTTTAATTTTATATTATCAATAGTTAATACTCTATCAGAAATATTAATTACTTTTTTAATTTTCATTACGTTCACCTCTAATATTATTTTACAAGAAAATGAAGAAGAATCCTAACAATAGTTAATCTTCTTCATTTCTATTTTTATTTAATTTAAATTAGGATTATTTTCTTCCTCTATTAAATCTTTATATGATACATTAAATTTACTTAAATCATCATAATAAAAATTAATATTAGGATCAATTTTAACAACATTTTGATAATTAGCTCTCCACAAGTAAGCATCATCTGTATAAAAAGATAAATCTTGTCTAAAATATACTCCTCTATTAATATGATTAGCTATATCAGAATTATTTTCAATTCCTGAATTGAAATATATATTAAATTTATGAGCTATATTTAAACCATGACCTACATAAACTAGTAATGAAGGTCTTAAATGATAATAAAATAAAAATTCTCTAACTAAAGCATCATTAGTAACTTGATCTTTAGACCATACACTTAATTGATAATTAATTGTTATAGGTATAACCTGAGCTCTAACTTCTATAATTTGATTATTTTCATTTACTCTTTTAAATACTTTTTCACCTATGAAAGTTTGATATCCTTGTCTATCTAAATTTAATTGCCAATCAGTTCTTTGCAAACTTATAAAAGGTAATACTACCTTATCATCATCTAATTGGCCTAAGATATTAAACATTCTATCAGCTGGTCCAATTTGAACATTTGGATTTATTTCATTATTTTTAGTATTTTTAAATCTAGCTCTAAAGTCTTCTACAATAGCTCTATCATAAGCATAAACAGATACATCTTGCTCATGAATTTTTTTATCAACTAGACTCTTTTTATTAATATCTTCACTCATTTATATCTCCTTCTATTCAGCTATTATTTTTACTTTAGTCATACTTCCTAAAGTTCTCATAGCAAATATTTGCCATAAATTATTTAATTTTTTATGATTAAAATGTTTAGAAGCAGCTATGAACATTCCTGTTCCTTTTAAATTTATATCCCCAGAATTAAGAAATCTTATCAATTTTCCAATAGATGTATATGTATTAGGAATTCTTATATTATTATCTATTTCAATGATCCAGGTATTATCTTTACGTTGTTTATATGTAAACGAATCATATATAGCTTCCATAATACTTTGAGTATCTATATATTTAGTATTGATCCAATCAATCCATTTAACTTGATATAAATAATTTATTCTCAATTGAATTTTTTTTCTATTTATAGAAGTATTTATATATTGAAATATTTGATCAGATATCCATTCTACAAATTCTGGGATAATATTTAATTCATCATCTCTAACATTCGTAAATTGAAATTGCAATATTAACATAAGCTTAACCACTATAAGGACTATTTTCTTCATTTATGAATTTATATTGATTCTCCCAATTAATATATTCTTGTGGAGTAGTATCAATATCATGATCATTTGTAATATATTTAGCTGATTGATCTTTAGATGTTCTATCTGATTCAGCTTGATTAATTTTTTCTGTATTAACTAATGTATATTGATTTTTTTGAGGTAATTGATCAAATACAGGAACTAAAGCGCAAGCATATGAATCCGGATATTCCAAATCATTACTTATTTTAGATATACTAAATACTCTAGGTCTTGGAGTTCCTTTTGTAGCTTCAACCATAACACGACACCCAACTTGTAGTTTAGGTGTATCATAAGCAAAATGACATAATATTGGCTGTTGTTCATTTAACTCAGATACCCAACCATATCTTTTTAATGTATCTATTGAAGGATTTTCATCAAATATTACATCAATTCTAGTTGGCATAGAAAAAGTACTATTATCCTCTGAATGTATAGTTAATTCTTTTTTTACAATATATTGATATCCAACAGATATTCCTATTAATTTACACATCTCTTTAAAATATCTTCTATATATTAGAGCATCTTGTCTATTTAATAGTCCCATAGTAACTCCTTTCTATTTATTCTATATCTAATAATATTTTTACTTTATCATAATTGTCATATAATCCAATAATTTTACCTATACTTCTTATATTAAAAATAGTTTCATCTTGATCATATCGGATTGCTACACCTTTTCCAGGTATATCAGAACAAGTTACTTTGTCTCCAATACAAGCTATCCCTATGATATTTACATCAACACATCCACTATTAGATATAGTAATTTCATTATTATTGACATTTGTACAAACCCCAATAATTCTATCTTTTTTATAATTACAACTTTTATATACTTTATTATTAATAGCATTTTGAGAAATAATATCTCCTACTTCTATTGTTTCATCAAATAATTTTTCATATACATTATCCATAATAATCTCCTAATCTATTTGAAATAAATGTAAAACATTATCTTTATAACATGCCATTAAATTCTCCATTGTATATATTGGTGTATTATCTCTATTATCATAACTTATAAATTTAAATCCAATATCTGTTAACATTTCTTCTGTAACCTTATCTATTAAATATTCATTTTTAAACAAATTATCTAAAACAGCTATACTTGATGCTTTTGTAGCTATTTTCTGTGCTATACTTTCTAAATTATACATAATCATAATAACTCCTCCTTATATTATTATTTTACATAAAAATATGTGTATAAAAAATTATACACATATCTAAATTATTTACTTTTTTTATTTGTTTTCTTTGTTGTTGTTTTCTTTTTGTTAGTATCTTCTTCATCTTCATTATTTTCTGATTTTACTTCATCTTGATATCCTGCAGCATCTTTTACTTTTTTCACAGCTATATTTGATAATAGATCTAGGATTGGAACACCCATATATCCACCTAAACTAGTTAACCCAGCAGTTAAATATTGACTAACTCCAAAATTTTTACATAATAAATATATTACAACTCCTACAAACATTGATATTGCACAACCTACAATATAATAAAATAATGACATTTTTCTAGGATCATTCTTTTTATTTTCCATTTCAGCTAATCTCCTTACTAATCCCCCAAAAGAAGCTAACAAGGCATTTATGATAAATTCCAAAAAATTGAATTTTTCCATTTAATTATATCCTTTCTTTAGTTTCCATTTTTTGCTTTAATCCTAGACCACACACTATCATATACAGCAAGCATTGTTATAATTGCTATAAAGAAAATTCCTATTGTAAATTGAATCATAGTTGTTTGTTCAAATGTTGTATATTTATCAACACACACAATTAAGTAATATTGCGGATCTGTATAAGGAATTTGTTTCCAATATATATTTAAATCACCAATTGGAGTAGTTACAACATATTCACCTACCATGTTATCTTCTATACTACGCCTTAAAGATTGCATCTGCTCTGTATTTTTATCTACCCCACCTAGCCAATCAAAATCTTTTTTATCTTCTTGACTTGATAATAAAATATTTTCAAAGTCTAAATTTAATAATCTTAAATAGATTCCTTGATCATCATCTAAAGAAGATAATGCTTCGTTTAAAATTTTATCAAATATTACTTGATCTGGTACATGCTCTCTTTTTAAAGATTCAATAGAATCAGCTATAATATCAACTGTGTGCTTTGCATCATTATATCTACTCATGTAATAAGATTCATTAAAATAATTAAATATATAAAGAAAATACGCTATTAAAACAACACATAATAACAAAGGTAATAATATTGAAAATTTTTTAATATTATGTTTTGTTTTCATATTGAATTTACTCACTCCTTTCAAAAATTTACATAAAAAAGGCTATTGTATATTATTTATGTACAATAGCCTATATTTTAAGCTACTTCATTAGGAATTCCGATTCTAGATAATTTATTATTTGTTACATCATTTTCAAAAGCTTCTAATAAAGTAGAACCTGTATTATCTGATGTATAATCATTTAATACTCTAGCTAATAAAGTTATATTATTTTCATTAATTACAAAAACAAGTTGATTTTGTTTATAATCTGTATTTTTTGCAAATGGTATAATTTTTTGTAATTCTATTATTGATTTTAGTTCATCAATTGCAGCTTTAATATTTGTTGCTTCTAATTGTGAAGTTGTATTATCATATTTAATATTATTTGCATTAGCTGAAATATCAATATCAATTGAGTCATCAGATTCAAAATTAATATCTAAAGAATTATCATTTGATGTAATATTTAATATTTGAATTGCTTGACTATTATCTGCTGGTGATACAGAAGTTTGTGTTATTTTAAATCCATTACCTGTTTCACTATTATCTATTAGAATTGATTCAACTAATTTATTACCTTCCCCTAAAAATGTTTTATCTAATTTATTATTAGATATTTGAGTTATATTATTATCAATTGCTTTACTTGAAATAGTTAATTTATCATCAACTAAATTTATATTGATATTTCCTTCTTTTAAAATATGTACAAATGAATTACTTTTTGATTTATTTTCAATTGTAACTTTATTAAATTGCATTGTAATATCTTCTTCTGTATTAGCTATATTAAAATCAATTAAAAGAGTTTGAGCAATATTACTATCCAATTTCGTATTATCTCTTAATATTTTAGGATTTGTTTCATCTGTATTATCTACTAAATTATAATCTGATGTAACTGTATTTACAATATTTTTATTACTTGCTTGAATATTTCCTTGATTATTTATATATAAATATTTTCCAGCATCTGAGGCATCTTGTTTTATATTTAATTTATTATTATTTAAAGTATCTAATTCAGATTTAATAGTTGTATTACTTCCAGCATTTATATTTATATCTTCTCCTGTTAAAGTTATATTCTTATTTCTATCAGGACTTACATTATTAACAGTACTAACACTACTTAAATCTGTTAAGTCATACATTTTAGTTAATCCTAAATTATCAGTTCCATATATTTTATTTGTTTCTTTACTTAAAGTAACTTTATCTTGACTAAATTTAGTCAATTCAACCAAAGCACTTTGAACATCAGTAGAAGCAAGTGATGTTTGACTAGGATCAAATGTTATATCTGATGCTTTTCTAGAAAATAATAAATCCCAATTATCAGCATTAAATGTTTCTTCTGATACTAATTCTTTATTTGCTTTATATAATTTATTATCATATAAACACATTTGGTTTAAACCATATCTAAAATATGGAGTAAAATTACCAATAGAACCAGTAGCTTTTAAATTAACAACAGTATTACCTAATTCATCTACACCCCAAAATGATTGAACTGAACTATCATCAGATTTAAATATAGTCTTTTGTAAAGTATTACCACCAGTTCTAACATCTTTTAAAGTTTTTGAAACAGTCATTATTTGATTTGTATTTTCATTTGTGATATTTAAGGCTGTAACAGTTTTAGCATTCATATCATCAAATGTACTTATAGCTACTTTACCTTGTAATGCTGTTTTTAAATCTTGATTATCATCTACACTACCTTTTAAATTTGCAAATGTTACCAAATAATCTAATCCCATTGTTTCATATAATAATTCTGACCAAGGAGTAACTCCATCTCCTCTTTTTATTCTATGAGTATCATCTTCAACACCATACTCACCTAGGGCTAATATAGGATCATTTATTGTCCATTGTGTGCTTGTATCATGTCTTAAAATGATTGTATAATATTTATTTTCTTCTTCCACTAAAATAACCTCCTTATTTAATTTAAAAACCTAATAACCAATAGAAATATGCTTTTTGCTTATACATTTTGTAACAATCTTTTAGTGATGCTTTATCAAATTTTAAAAGTATTTTTTGTCTTTTTCTTTCTTCTTTATCTAATTTTTTATTTTTTAAAAATTCTTTTCTTCTTTGTATACATCCTTTACATGAACCTACACAATATTCCCATTGTTTTACTTGGTTATCTTCATCTAAATATTTTATTAATTGTTTATGAGTTTCTTCATTTTCTATAAAAGGTTCAAAATCTTTTAATTTTTTAAATTTCAATAAAAACAACTCCTTTTATTCTATATCTAATAAAGCTATAACTTGGTCTTTTCTATTTGTAAATTTTATTACTTTACCAATTGATCTACTATCAAAATACTCTTTATCTAAAAAGTCTTTAGATTTTGCCTTACCAGCTTCTCTACTTATACATAAACGATCTCCTAAATCTACATAACCTGTTACATTTACTTTTTGTGTGCCATTATAAGCTACTTGTATAACTTTAGATTTATCAATAGAAGAATCACCTGCATCAATCATTATAGTATCTACTTTTAATGAATTACCTCCATCAAGTATAATATCATCTTCTCTAACTTTAGAATTACCAGCATTTACAGTTTCAATATTTAATATTGTATTATCACTAGAAATACAAACACCTATAATTAAACGAGAATTTATGAATAATTCTTCTTTATTGTTATACACAGCTTTTTTTATTAAAGATGTATCAGGATCTAGCATTATTATATCGCCTACATCAATTTGTTCAGAAGGTATGGCTTTTCTATAAAAATCAATATTAGCCATTTAACAAACCTCCTTTATCCATAAATTTTTTGTTCTATTTCAGTATATCTAGATGAAGCTTCTGTATTAGTTTCAAATGTTTCTATTTTTTTAGCTCCATTAACATAAACATATATAATTCTTGTATCATCATGTTTATCTATATAGAAATTATCTAACCAAAATAAATTTAACATATCTCCAGAATTCAATTTAATAAACATATTTATTATGCCTCCTAATTATTTATTATTATCATTAATATTTTACTTAAACAAATAAAAAGAATTGATATATTTTTTATATACCAATTCTTTTAAATATAAATATTTAAATTTTAAATTAAACTTCCCAAATAGTTACTTCTATTCCATATGGTTTAAAATGATTTAAGTCACATTCCCACATTAATTCAACATTGTGATTTTTCATATATTCTTCAATTATATTTGATTGATAATCTTCTAATATTTCACTTAAAGTCTCATCAGCAGATCCATTATCAGGATCTATATCAAATGGATTAAATTCATTTTCTATTAAATAATTATATATTTCTTCTTCCATTTTTTCAGCTAAATTTGCATACATTTTTTTATCAGATTCATTTAATTTTTTATTTTCTAATATAGTAGTATCTCCTGTTTCTGTATAATTATTATATAACTCAACTATTTGATCTACAGATGCTTCTGGATGATTTATTATATATTTTTTAATCATATGACCTTCTTCTACTTCAGCTGGTGAATCTAAATCTATTTCTAATTCATCTAATACTAGATCATATTTAGTTTGAATTGCTTCTTCTTCAGGAGTTAATTCATCAGGAGTTAATTCATATGTTTCATTTAGTTGAGCAGCTTTTACATATCCCCAATCACTTTCATCATTTGGATTTTGTATTTCATACATATCCTCGGTAAATTCTACAAATGAATTATCTTCTCCTTCTTCATCAGAAGCATTTTGTCCTTTCCAATAATGAGCTGGAATAGCTTTTACTATTTTATATTCTTTTCCTTTATAAGGTACTATATCACCTTTTTTATATTTTAAGTTTGATTCTTCTTTTAAATCTAATTTAGATTCTAATTTAGTTAACCAATCATTCAATTGTTTTGTTGTTACAGTTAAAGTTGTTGGTACTTCTAAATCTACATAATCAGGATTTATATCTATAACTTTACCTTTTACCCATTCAGATCTATTTTGAGTATATCTAGGTCCTCTTGCATAGGGTATTGTTATTTCATCCCCAACTTCTAAATCATTTACATTTTTTATACCTTCAACTTTTTTAGATTCATCTAATGGTATATCTTCTAAATGAAAAGCACTTTTGATTGTATTTAATTTATTTATATGATCTTCTTCATCTGCTATAATTTCATTTATTTCTTTTTCTAATACTTGATATAAACTAGGTATTAATGTTTCTTTAGCTTGTTTTAAAAATGAATTATAACCATCAATAGCTGATTGTTCATCAACAATTAATACATCAATTGTACTGTTTGTTGTTTCTACAGCTAATTTATCTTCTTCTGTTGGATTTTCAACTTCACTTACAGCTTGTTCTACATCTTCTTGAGTTTGAGTTTGATCTTCTCCAGTACCTTCTAATTCCTCTTCTTCATGTAATTGTTTTGATTCTGTAAATTTAGCTCCTTTATTTAATTGTTCATAAACACTATCAGTTGTAGCTCCTGTAATTAAAGCATCCATTCCCACAACAACCATTTGTTCAATAGCTTCTTCTTTACTTGTTCCTCCAAAATCAAATATAGAACTAAGTAAATCAAAATTATTTTTAACCCAACCAGTTAGGTCTACATTAACAAAATCAATACTATTTAATTTTTCAATTTCTAAAGATGCAGTTATTCTTAAACTTTTAGCCAATCGTACTAAGAATTCTTGAGCTGGATCGTTATCAGCATCTTCTATATCTACACTATATGCTACAACCATATCGTAGGTATTATCTCCAATATCAATATCTTCAAAATCTTTATATTCTAATAAATCATATAAAGTATCCATTTGATCTGATTCTGTTTTTATTGATTTATTTTCATTTAATTTTTCTTTTATATTTTTTATTAAAGCAAGTACATTATCTTCTTCAATACCTATTTCATCTTCAGGATCTGTATTTGTTACTTTACTTCTCTTATTTATATAATCTTGTGTATTAGATTTTTCAGTATCTATCATATCTATTATTTCATCATATGCATCATCATCTATTTCTCCATCTTCATATAAATTTTCTATTTGTTCTTCTAAATCATCAAATGTATATGCATTTAAAGTAATTCCTTCTTCTTTTTTCTTTTTCATCTTTAAATCCTCCTTTTCATTTATTAAGTTTTTATTTTCTAATAATTTAAAGAAATCCTTATCTTTATTTTTTAACATATTTATTATTTGAGGTGTTGACATATCTTTATCTGGAGTATATTTTAATTCTTTTTCCTTTCCATTTTTAACGATATATTTTAATGTATATTCTTGATCTTTATTATACACGAAATACCATCTCCTTTTTTATAATTCATCAATAAAATTATTTAATATTACTTCAGCTTCTTGATATGTTTCATAATCTAAAGCATCAGTTAAATATTCTACTTCATCAAGATAATCTACATTTTCAATTATTGCATCTAAGAAATCCTCGTTCTCAGTAACCCATATTTCTTTATAAGCTTCTTTATTTTCAGCTTGTTCTTCTTCAGGTATACTATTTTCATCAATATAATCTTGCCAATCTTCTTCAAATTTATTTTTGATTTCATTTCCCAAAGTTTCTGATATTTGCATTAATTTTCATCTCCTTTATTTATTTTTCATTATTTTCAGGATCTTCTTCTGTATCTACATTACTTTGATTATCAATAGTATTATCGTTATTATTACTATCTTCATTATCGTTGCTAATATCTTTATCAACATCTTGCAAATCTTCTTCATTATTTTCTTCATCTTGTTCATTATTAGCATCATCCTTACCAAATAATTTCGTATAGAATCCTTTCTTAGCATTTTGTCTTGCTAATTCATTTGGCAATGTTAATTCTTCTCCTTCTTTTACTCTTAAAAATTTATTTACATCATCTATACGTTTAACTATGAAATCCATAACAGTACTTGTTACTTGTTGTAACCATTTCTTGTTACTTAACATAGAAATTAAATGTTTACAAATTGAACCATAATCATTTGGATTAGTTATTTTAGCTTCTCTATTTTCAGGTTTACCATATTTATAACCAAGTTTAGTTGCCATATATGCAAATCTATATTTAAAATCAGGACAAGTACAATCTACTTTTATATCCATACCATCAATTGAATTCATTATTGCAGCAGTAATTCCTTTTGTATTAATTTGATAATTTTGATTTTTTTCAGCTTCTACTTGAATCCAATATAAAATATTTTCCATTTCTACAGTATCCCAATAATCTCCTACTCTACAAGTAACTCTTAATGAATTAGTTGTAAATACAGATGTAGTATCAATATCAACAATTGAAAATCCTTTATATCCAGGAGCTTTATTATATCTTGTTACTGTTTGAGATTTAGCTTTTGCTAACATATCATTTCTACTTACTTCTTCTAATTTATTTTTATTACCAAATTTTCTATTTTCATTTAAAATATGAACTTTATTAATGTCTCTATATATTACATACCAGTGATTATTATTTGTTATAACTCCATCATATCCACTATTTGTTATGATTGTTACAAATACATCTGGGTCTATATCTCCTCTTAATGTATCTATAAGATTTTCACCTGTCATATTATTTATAGCACTGTGTATATCACTGTAATCTGTATATATAACTTGAAGATTATTTCCATTTTTAACTACTTTAGGTCTGTTACCAAAATATTTACCGTCTAATTGTTCCCATTCTTTTTGTTTATCTTGATAAAATTTTAAACCCTCTTGTTTATCTTTTACATTATATACTTTTCTATTAAACATACAAATATAATTTTTAATATCTTTGTTATTAGAGTTCTCTAATTCTTTAATTAATTGTTGTTTAATACTATCACTTAACTTGTCATTTAAATTAAATAATTTTAAACTATCATCTAATTTAACTTTATATACTTTTCCATTATTACCCGCATAACTTTGAGCCTGTTCATAATCAGTTGTTAGATATATTCCTCTACCTAATTGGTCACCATTACCTGTACTCTTACCTATATCCAAATAAGTTAAATTAGTGTTTGATGAACCGTGGTATAATACTATATCTTTAAGGTTTTCTTGTAATTTTTCACCACCAATATTTAATATCTTCATTTGTCCTTTTTTAATTGGTTTTAATGCTTCTATTTTCTTACTTTCTTCTACTATAAACATATCTATATTTCTATGTTTTGGTTGTAATTCATCTTTAAATTTTTGTAATTTTTCTTTATCATCATTATATGATATATCAAATGATTTTCCATCTTGTATTCCTTTTAGTACATAATTCTCATTAAGTGGTTGTCTCATTGCCTCATCATAAATTTTTTTAAGTCTTTCATAGTCATCTTTAAATAAAGTACTTTCTGGATTTTCCTTTTTAGCATCATCCCACATCATTTTATAAAATTTCATCTTTTTCTTTAACTGTGCTAAATTACCAAAGTCAGAATTATCAACTACATATAAATCTCTATTATCATTTACACCTAAAACAGTAAATTCATTTGCTCTTAAATCTTTTGCAAAGTCAGTTTTAGAGGCATAATCACTATCCTCAATAGCTTGTACACCAGGTTTATATGGACTTCTAACATAGGCAACTAAATGCATACCTTCTGTTATTAAATGACCATTAGTATAAAAATTTTCTAAATCTTTAACTAATTCTTGTTTAGTCCAAGAGTTATTATATTTCTTTTGTAAATCATTATGCAAATCTTGATATCTTTTTCTAAACTCTTTGGAATAAATAATATTTTCAGCAGATTCTTCTTTATCATCTTTGCTAAGAAAAGCTTTTACTTCTTCTTTAGTTAAGTAGTTATTCCAATCTATACTAGCTTTTTCTTCTAATTTATTTTCTTCTTTTTCTAATATATCAAAACTTTTAGTATCTATATCTTTTAAAGCATAATACTCTAAACCTTGACCAAATTTACTTTCAGTACTTTCATCTGTATCATAATCTTTATTACTAATACTATTGTCTTTATTATCTTTATCAGATTTATTAGATTTATTAGAAGATTTAAATTTCATTGATCTGTTTTTATAAGATTGCAAAATTTTTAACATTTCATTAGCTGTTTTATTTTCATAATTAGATGCTTTAGCATTAGGATTTATAGCTTTTATTTTATTGAATATATCAGTTTTTTGTCTATCCCACATATAATTTTACTCCTATCTTTTTTATTATCTGTATTATATAATAAATTTTAAAAAATGTAACGTGTTTTTATAAACTTTTATATAATTTATACCTTCAATATTATTTTACATTTAAATAAGGTTAGATTTTTATTATCTAACCTTATCAAATATAAATATTTAATTATTATTAATATTTTAAAACTTGTCCCGGATATATAGTATAAGGTGATTGTATTCCATTTTTAGAAGCTATATCTTTCCAATTTACTCCTAATTTTTGTCCAATACCAGATAATGTATCTCCAGATTTAACTGTATATGTTTTTGCATCTGTATTTCCACCTTCTCCAGGTATTGTTAAAATTTGACCAGCATAAATTGTATATGGAGAACTAATATTATTTGCAGATGCAATTGATTTCCAATTAACTCCTAATTTTTGTCCTATTCCTGATAAAGTATCTCCTGATTTAACTGTATATGTACTTCTTGATGCATTATTTGATGAGTGTGAACTTGATGAAAGTTTTAAAACTTGTCCTGGATATATAATATATTTTGGACCAGCTATATTATTAATAGATGCTAAATCTTTCCAACTCATATCATATTGAGAAGCAATTTTTGATAAATTATCTCCTGATTTAACTGTATAAGTTTTATCTGTTGTTGCAGTTCCACCATAACTTTGATTTACAAGTTTTTGTATTGCATCATAATCATATCCAGCAGCTGTTAAAGCATCTTCTCTTTCTTTACCATTACCCCAAAGTCCAGCTTTTACTTCTTCAGCTAATTGCTCATTTGTTTTTGTTATAACAGGTGTATTAGATTCTCCTGAATCAATACCTTGAATTAAATTAGGATAATCTAAATATGCATAGTTAGCATCTAAACTTCCATTATATCCAGAAAATCTAGCTTGTGATGTAAATTGCCATAATGTTTTATCACTTCTTTCAGAAGCTTGAACATTTAATCCTCTTTGACGTCCACCACTTGTTGGCCATTGAGCTACCCATTTATCATATGAATTTAATTCACTACCAGCAAGTTTACCACTAAACCAACTAGATGATGCGTATACACCCACATAATATCCTTGAGCTTCAACCATACTACAGAATTTAGCACATATAGCTCTTAAAGTACTATTTGATGGCATACCATTTCTTTGTTTATAACCATCAGCATCTTCCATATCAAACCAACATCCATATGAATAACTATCTTTGTAAGGTGCAATAGCATTTAAAAAAGCATTAGCTTCTTTTTCAGCTCCGCTTACATTTAGTGCATATGAATACCAATAAAATCCAAAAGGTATTCCTAAAGACTTACATAAATCAGCATTTCTTTTAAATTTATTATCAATTGTTCCTTGTGTTCCATATCCAACACGTATAATAACAAAGTCTATTTGACTTTTTAAAGTAGCTAAATCAATGTTACCTTGATGAGCTGATACATCAATTCCTCTTCTTGCCATTATTCTTCAACTCCTTCCATAGACATTTCGTCTTCATTATATTCAGGTTCTGTTCTTTGTAATTCTGCATTTCCTAAGTTTTCTTCTTCCATAAATTATCACCTCTTTACTTATTCTATTAATATTTTACATTACTTTTCCAAATCTATCTGTTATTCTAAAGTTGAAATTATTTATACTAAAATATTGTGAATTTGTAGTTTCAATTTTAAATCCTGTTACATTAGATGAATTAAAAGGAGATAGTATACTTCTTATTAAAACATTTACAGTATAATTTCCATTTGTAGATCCTCCATAACAAATACTGTTTATTGAAGCATTATTAAAACATATAGTTCCTGAATATAAAAAAGAATTTCCAACAAAAGCTCTAGCTATCATTAAACCTCTACCAAAATTATCATTGGTTACATTAGACCAATCATTATTTACAGATCCTGATATATTTACTCTAGATATATCAGGAACACCACTTAAAGGAGTTAATAATAATGCAGCTAAATCTCCTGTATTTCCTACAAAAGAACCACATACGTCAAAATGATAAAATTGACCCTTGTTAATAACTAAATCTGATATAGTTAAAGTAGTTATATTTGAAGCAGAATATTGATAATCTCCATCAAAACATGATTGCAAGTTTATATTTGCCCCCCCGATCGATCTTTTGCCTATTACACTTCCAGCAGATGTAATAGGGCTAAATATATTACCATTTTCATCTTTTATATATTTTCCATTTACAGTAGACATTTATAATCCTCCTTCATTATTTATTATTTTATTGATAAAAATAAACTTCAAGTGATAACATACCTGATAATTTATAACTAGCTAATAATTTTATTGTGTTTATATGATCTAAATCAGCTACAGCATAACTAAATTGACCTTGATAATGAAACCAATTATATGCACCTCCACTATCACATACACCCATATCAGCTATACATGTTATCCAAGCAGAATTAAGTTCTTTATAAAGACTTATTTTTATAGGAGTACTATTACCTTCTATCATTAAATCTCCCAAATAAGCATTATTAGATTCAGCATTTACATAAGCATAATTTGTAGTAGTACCATTAATATTTCTAGTAGAAATTCCATAGCATTGTCTTGCAGCTTTATCATTTATAGATATTCTTAAAGCTTTTGCATTATTTCCTATTCCTGAAGGTACTATAGTACCTTCAATTCTTATTAAATACCAATTAGTTATTGCAATTCCATTATGATTTAAATAAAAAGCTTGAGAGGCAGAGGCAGTAGATTTTTGGGTAAAATCTCTAATTCCAAATAAATTACTTAGAGTTCTCCCCCCCCCATTATAACTGATTCCGAACTAGTAATAGGTGAAAAGATTTCATTGTTTTCGTCTTTCATATATTTACCATTTACTTTACTCATAATTTTCTCCTTTCAAATATAATAATTAATAAATACCAGTTACTATTATACCAACTTTTGATATACTAGCATTTCTTTCTATAGATACATTACCAGGGTTATTAGAATACACAAATAATCTGATTTTTTCTCCTCCATGTAATTCAATAAATGGATTACAAACATATATATTTGAAATAGGAACATCATATGTTGTTGTAACATAAGCTTCAGCTGAAATATTTTCATTTGAAGCATCTATTGCAATACCTAAGTATATTTCTCTTGCAATAGAGGAAGCAATTGTTGCAAAAGCTTCTATTCTTGCATGTAAAGTTCCTACTCCTCGTTTAACACCAATTGATTGACCATCTCCATTGTTTACTAGAAATCTATTATAAGGATATGCCCAATAGTTAGAGGTATTAACAACTTGTTTTGCAAATCCACCTTGTAAATTATAAGTTAAATTACCACCTAAACTAGTCAAACTAGCATATTCTAATTTATTGCTTAATGGTTGTCCCCCCCCCATGACTACAGTGAAAGGACTTACAATAGGTGAAAAAGCTTGATTATTTTCATCTTTTAAATATTTTCCATTAACATTACTCATTAAATTAGCTCCCTTCTATATTAATATAACTTATTCATACAATCTACAATTAATTTTATATAGTTTCTACCATTCTCACTTGCGTTATTTGGTAAAGCTGTAATAACTTCTACTTTAACTTTATTATCTCCACTTAATTCATATATATTTTGATTAAATTTAACATTACTTCTATTTGCATCAAACACTGCCCAATTATTAACACCTGTTTGTATACCTAACACAGTATTATAAACAATATCATATATATCCTTGTATATAATATCATCAATATTAACAGTTATATTTCCATTTGATAAAGAATTTATTGGATATACCTTATATAATCTAATACTCCAATTCCTCATTCTATTAAAATGATCAGCTAATATTAAATCACCTTTATTAACACTAAAAGATATAGATGATTGACTTAGATTTACTAAATCTGACCATTCTGACCATACAGGTTGATAATAATTTTTTTGAACTCTAACTTGCATGCTATATAAAGTTGTAATTGGAAATCCAGTAACTAATGAAGGATTAATACAAATCCTTAATTTATAACTTAAATCAGATGCACTGAATGCTTTATCTTCTATTATAGCACTACTTGTCATATTCTCTGTATTAGCTTTAAATGCAAATATAAAATTATTATTAATACGAACTTCAATATTTCTATAATTATAATTATTTAAAATATCATCATCATAAGTATCATAGTCTGTATCTTCAGGTAATTCAAATAATATTCTGAAATTTGGATTATGCCATTGTGTATTATTAATAGGATAAGAAATAACAGGTTTATGTAATCTTCCTAAAGGTAATATAAATGGATAATCTAATGCAGGTCCTTCAGCTTTACCTGAATTATCAGGCTTATTATAAAATGCTGTTATAGATATATAATTTAAAATACCTCTTTTTAATTCTTTAGTTATATCAAAAATTCTACTTGCTGTTAAATTTGAAGTATTAACTTCAAAGGTTTTAAATAATTTTGTTTTTGCTTTATCTTCATATATTCTTATAATATATCCATCTATAACTCCACCATCAGCATTTGAAGGATATGTCCATTGAACATAAACATTAGGTACATCATCAACATATACATTACTTCCAGCAGATATAGAATTGCCTGTGCTATTATTTTCTCTGTATATTAAAGATACAGGAGGATTATTTATATTAGTATCATTATCAGGTCTATATTTAGGTCTAAATTGTACAGATATATTTTGTTGAAGAACAGTACTATCAACACCTGAAGATGGATTATTTCTTTTAATAGAAATAACAGTATCTATTTTATCTTGACTTCTTTGAGCTACACTAAAATGTTTATCTATAATTGTTTTATTTAATGTTTGAGTTTCATTTACTAAAGCATTATTCTCAGATTGTATAGGATTATTATTAGAACTTTGAAACCAAACATTATCTGTATTAAATTTTAAATACGTTATAAAATTATTTTCTCCTGTATAATTTCCTATATAATTATTCCATCTTTTAGCATTTGTTTGCCAAGTTAAAGTTGTATTTCCAGTTCCTGAAAAATTAAGATTATTTAAACTAAAAGAAGATATTAAAGGAGTTCTATATGTATATAAAGTAATAGAAGTACTAGCTGTCCAATCTCTTCTTCGAGTGTGTTGTCTATAAGCTTGAAAAGAATAAGAAGAACCATCACTAACACCTTTTTGATTAGGATAGAATCCATAAGTACCACCACTATTACCTATATCCCAATTTTCTCTATTTCCATTTACAATAACCCATGTATCTGTATCAGTATTATCCCCTGAGGCATTTCCATCTATCCACATTTCTCTTCTAGTATCATATCTAGATATAATATAACTTGTACTACAACCAATTGTAGGTTGTTTATATGGATTATAAGGTAATTCTGATATAGGAATACTAGCTAATAGTGTATCAGCCCAACCTTTATCACAATATAAAGTAGAACTTCCTTTAGAACCAAATCTACAGTTTATGTATACATTACCATTACCAGTTGTCCATGAAGTTGAAAAAGATACATTAAAAGGTTTTCCATTATACACATTTTCAACATTACCATGAATTTGTGAATTATCAGTACTATTAAATGAAGCAGATAAACCATGTCCACTATAAGCTTCACCATAAGAACCTCCATAAGGCATATATACATTACCTGATACTGATACTGTAACAGATGCATCTGATTCAGAATTTCTTGTAATACTAACAGTTCCTGTAAAATTCATTGTAGGTCCAGCATGTATTTGAACATTACTAACATATCTAGATGCAATTGCCATTATTTATCTCCTTTCTTATAATAATAAAAGCTGGTATTTTTATTTACCAGCTTTATTAAATAATTATTTTTCACTTGTTTCTTTTTGTTCTGTTGCTTCTGGTAATTCTTCAATTACTGTATTATTTTCAATTGTTTCTTGATCTGTATTTGTAATTCCTTGTTTTAAACCATATACAGCAGATTCAATTAACATGTCCAACTCTGATTCAGATATTGTTATACCTTTTTCATTTAAAATAGTAGATGCTTGAGTTAAAGCTTTTTGTAATTTTTCAGGACCATCTAATTCTTTATATACTTGTTGAGCCCATTTAACTACACTATCTACAACAGTTTGAATTGTCTCATTTTGAATTTTTTCATTATATGTTTTCTTAATTTTATTACCTACTACACCTAATATAATAGCTATAACAGATGCAACAGCTGGTAATAAAATGTCTAAACATTGATTTAAAATATCCAACCAGCTCATATAATATACCTCCTTCATAAAATATTAGTAGATGATTATATTCATCTACTAATATTTTACATTAATTTATTTCTTTTTAGTTTAATATCCTATAACTATAAAATTAATAAAAAAGCCTTGTACTCTAACATTACTAAATAATCTTACCCAATTATTATTAGATGCACTAATTCCTACAGTATCAGATCCAGCACCATATTCAAAACAAGCCATAGGCATATTAAATATCTTATATCTACAATTTTCTGGATAATTAACAGTAAATACATACTTAGTTGAAGCTGCATCAGGTGTAAAATCCATACTATGAGCTCTTCCCCAATGTATTAATAATCCATTAGGTAAATAGCAATATCCATTTGATTGACTTTGAGATCCTACAAAATCTGCTATACTATTTCCTTGAGGTCCTATAACAGATTGAATACTTGTAATAGGACTAAATACATTATTATTTTCATCTTTTAAATATTTTGCTTGTACAGACATAAAAAATACTCCTTTCTATATTGGGAGTATTTATAAAATATACTCCCCCCCCCAAGCGCTTATATAATATACTTGAGAGAGGTTTGTAATTCATTTTAAATTAAAATTTAATAAACTTTTCTATTAAATTAAACATCTTATATTAGTTTATCTAAAAATTGTTTTATTTTTGATTTTAATAAGAATTAAAGCACTTATTATCTTTCTTCTTCTAGTTCTTCCATAAAATCTAATTCATCTTCAATAAATTGTCTTGTTTCTCTTTTTACTTTAGCTCTATTAAATTTTTTACGTTTTTCATAATCTTCTTTTGTATTATCATATACAGGTATTGTTATACAATCTTCTCCTATATCAAAATCTAAATCTATTTGAATTGGCTGTTTAATATCTATACCTTTTTGAGATGGTATTAATGTACCTATAGACATTTTATAATTTCTAATCATATCATTTATAATTTCTTCTTGATCTCTAGGCAGAGAATGCATATATCTATGAGCTAATTCATTAATAATAGAACCATTTTCATCATTTGTTTTTCCACCTTCAGATCTATGTTTTAAATGATGATATGTCATATTACCTTCTAGTTGTTGTATCTTTTTACCTGTATATCTAGTTTCTCTTAAAAACATTTTATAAGTTTTTATTACTCTTAAAGCTTCTACTTGTTCTTCTATATGTGCTTTTTTGAACATACATCCTTTTCCATATGTTCTTTCTAAAGATTTTCTACCTTTTGTATTATCACTCATATAAACACTTCTTCCTTTTGAAGTTATAATAAAAATTATCTGAAACTATATAATTTATATAAATAAACATTTGTATGTACACTGCTTAGATTAGATGGAGAAAATAAATAATGATATTTATCAGTTAATTATTTTCATATATACTTTTCCATCTTCACTAGGTTTTGTAGCTTTACCAATTACAAATCTATCTAATGTGTTTGTTACTTCTACAGTACCATATAAGTTAGGTATTAAGAAACAGTTTGCAACCTGCTGTCCTGCACATTCCTAACCATTATAAACTATTTGAACTTTTCCATTTATAACATCTGTTAAAGTAATACCAAATTTTTCTTTTTTATTTGTTGTAACTGATACAGTAGCATCTGTATTTACTTTAACTAATTGTCCTGGTTTAATATTAGTTTCTTTTGTTTTAACCCATATTTGTCCTAACATTTCTACTTCAAGTTGTTCATCTTTTGGAATATCCTTTCCACCCATTTGAACTCCTATTGTATTTGAACATATACCTATTATAGTATTTAAATCTTGTTCTGTAGTTACTTTATGGGCTAATCCATCTTCTCTTATACAAACAACATCTCCATATTCAATAACTTCATTTTTATCTTTTCTAAAGATTTCTCCAAATCCATTATATACAGCGTTATAAACTTTAGAACCTGTTATAGTACCTGAAGTATTTAAATTACCACTTGCATCTACTTTAAACTCAGAATTATTATATGTACTTCCACCAACTGCAAATGTTCCATTTACTACTGTATTACCTGAATATAATGGTTGTGTTCCTGAAGCTCCAACATAGAAAGGCCCACTTGTTCTTAATGAATTAGCATTATTATCTTTTGTTATAGTAGCATCATTAGTACCTCTCTTAAATGTTATTACTCCATTTGATGTAACTAAACCATTTCCTGTTACTGTTCCTGAAGCTACTAAATTTACTAAATTAAAATCTCCATCTAAATTTAATTTCTTTTGACCTATAATCTTAGATAATGTAATATCAAAAGAAGCATTTCCATCTTTCCAAACTATAGAAGCAGGTCTTGTTGGATTTAAAAATTCTATTTTAGCATCATCAAATATTTTTGTATGTATAGTATCTCCAGAATTTCTTAATGAAATATATGAATTATCAGTAGCAGATAATGTTGGATTTGTTAAAATAATATTATCAGGTGTAAAGTTTATAGTATTGCCATTTGTTGTAGTATTTTCTCTTAACCACCATTCAGTTCTTGATAAATAAGTTTGTGGTAAAGAATCATCACTACCTAAATATAAAGCATTTATAACTCTTAAATTTTGTCTATATATTCCATTTGGTACTATATCTAAATAATTAACATTATTTTGTAATAAACTTACATTTTGTGTTGCATTACTATATTGCCAAATTGCTTTTCCTAAAGTTTGTTGAATAGTATCAGCATCTACAAAATCAATATCAAATTTCAAATCAGGAGCAACAGCTGTATCTGTAAAAGAAGCTTTATCATCACTTAAAGTTAATTTAGGTCTATCATTATTAGTACCTATTTGAACAGATTCATTACCTTTTATAATAGTATCTGATTCACTTTGAATTATAATATCTTCAGGATTTGTAATATGTAAAGCATAATTATCAGTTTTATTAATATAGATACTTGCATCTCCTAAATTAACATTAGTTTGATTTTCAGTACTATCAAATTCTAGTCCATGATCTGTACCATCTATATAATAAATATTTCCAGTATCTCCACCATTACCTTTTTTATTAATAAAGTTTGTTATATATTCAACATCTTTTTCATCAATAACTCCATCATGGTTTACATCTGCAAGAATTGTTTGCAAAGCATTAGGATCTTTAGTTTTATTAATAAATTCATTAATTAAATCTAAATCTGCTTGATTGATTACACCATCTCTATTAACATCACCATAAAATTGTAATTTATCATTATCAGCTTGAGGATCTTTTATTGTTATATGAGAACCATTTTCATCAGTGTTCATAATAATACCAGGATTATTGTTTTCTCTATTATCAGCAATTATAATTGGACCATATACAGTATCTCCTTCTTTACTAAAATACCAATCAGGTAAATTATAAATTAATTCTTGTAATGTTAATCTTGTAACATCTGGATGTTTTGGATCTTCAAATTTTCCTAATACATCTTCTGCCCATATTCTACCGTATTTATCTTCATCTTCTACAATTTCAGTAAAATCTTGTCCATCCCAAGTTATTTGACCTAGATATAACATATCCATATCTGTTTGTGGATCTGGTTTTTCATTAAAATAAGATAAATATACACCTTCAAATGTAGTTGTAACACCTACTTTTAAATCACCTAAAACATTACTTGAACTATCTCTAGCTAGTTTAAAAGCTAAATGATAAGTACCTTGATTTATAGGAGGGTCAATTCTTAAAGTATTTGTCATTATTAAATCCATACCATTAATACTACACTGACCAGTACCAATTTGTAATTTTAAAGCACTAGTACTTTCATCATTAACTTTTGTAATTTCAAAAGAAGGTTTTACTATACAGAAATTTTTAGATGATAATCTAGTAACTATTCTAGCCATATTATATTCTAAATTTAATTTTCCATCATCCTCTTGATTTGATCCAGGATAACATGTTATATCTTGCCCTGGATATCTTACAACTATTTGATTTTCATCCATGTAAGTGCCTCCTTAAATTATATTTTAATCTCATTAATATTTTACATAAAAATAAAAGAGTATATATTTAATTTATATACTCTTTATATTTTCTAATTTATTTATTATTCTATTCACTAGCTGCTGAAATTTCTATTTGTGCGGTTTGTTCTTTTGTTGTACTATTTTTATCAGTAACAATAACAGTTATATTTTTCGTACCAGCAGTATCTATACTAGCTATGTTTTTAACTGTTGTTCCCTCTATAGTAAATTCAGCATTATCTTGTGTATCAGCTTTTAATGAATATGTATAAGGAGCAATTCCACCTACACTTGATAAATTAGCTACAACTGTATTTTCAGCTAAAGGTGCTTGTAAAGATTCAACAGGTGTAACATTTAAAGCTGATATAGCAGGTGTACCTACTGAAACTGTTATATTTTTAGTTGCTGTTTTATTATTTTTATCAGTAACTTTTAATGAAACTTTATAATCTTTCTTTACTAAAGGTGTTGTATTAACTTTTAATTGAGTTCCTTCAACTTTAAAGTTAGCATTATCTACACCATTTACTCCATCTGTATTTAAACTATAAGTATATGGAGCTATTCCTCCTGTTGTAGACAAATCAGCTATTTTAGCTCCTGATTTAACATTATCTTCACCTTCTCTTAAATTAGGTGTTAATTCAACTGTTATATCTGTTATAGCTGGATATGCTGCTAAAACTTCTATAGTTGTTGGAGCACTAAAAGTTTTACCATTAGCATCTTCAACTGCAATTGTTATATTATATGTTTTTTCAGTTAAAGGAGCAGATCCAACTTTAACTGAAGCATTATCAATAATAAAACTTGATTCATCTGTACCAGATAAAGTATAAACAAATGGTTGTGTTCCACCTACTGTTTGTAATGTAGCTACAACAGCTCCACTATTTACATTATTTTCTCCTTCTCTTAAATTAGAAGTTTTTGAAATTTTTATACTTGTAATTTCAGGAAAAGCTTCTGCAACACTTATTTGCACCTCTTTAGAAAATGTCTTATTATGTGTATCTGTTGCTTTTACTGTAATATTATAAGTACCTTGTAATAAAGCTGCATCTCCTACTTTTAAATTACTTTCATCTATTACAAAACTAGATGCATTAGTACCTTCTATAGTATATGATATTGGAGAAGTTCCACCAGTTGTTTCAATAGTTCCTATTTGAGCGTTAGCAGCTACATTAGATTCTCCTTCTCTTAAATTTCCAGTTAAATTCACTTCAACATTTGTTATTAAAGGATAAGCTTCTAAAACAACAAGTGAACCTGATTTAGAAAATGTTTTATTATTTGTATCTGTTATATTAAATTCGATATCATATTGACCTTCGGTTAAGGCTTGTTTAGCTTTTATTTCATTATTTACAACTTCTAATTTATCTGAATTAGTACCGCTTAATTGTATTGTGAATGGTTCTGTTCCTCCAACAACTTGTATTGTTCCTACAACAGATCCAACAGCTGCATTACTTTCTCCTTCTCTTACATCAGATTCAAAAGAAATAGTTGCATCTGTAATTAAAGGATAAGCAGCTAATACATTTATTTCATCAGTTTCAGAATATGTTTCTTTTGTTGAATCTAAAGCTGATAAAGTAATTGAATATGTACCCTCTACTAAATCATTTTTAGCTTTAACAATATTATCTTCTAAAATAAATTTATCAGCATCTGTACCAGATAAAGTATATTCAACTGGTTCAGTTCCTCCTTTTAAACTTAAAGTAGCGATAGTAGCATTAGCTTTACTATTATCTTCTCCTTCTCTTATGTTTGGTGTTATTGTTACAACAATATCTGTAATATCTGGTCCTTCATCTTCTAAAGGTAATTCAAATTCTTCACATTGTTTATTAATTAAAGCTAAATCTTCAGAAGTAGTAGCTTTAACACTTAAACTTTCATTAACTTTAATTGTTACAGGTACCATTATACATTTATCTCGTAAACTTATAGTTATATCTTCATCTTTGTCATTTACAATTCTTTTATTTGCTGGTAATTGACTATAATCTTTAATCATATATAATCTCCTTTCATAAAAATCTCTATTAATATTTTACAACAATTTATTACAATAATCTATTACATCTATCATATATTATTTTTATATAATTTCTTCCGTTTGGACTATCATCTTCATTACTTAAAGCTGTTATAATTTCATTTGTTGGAGTAAAATTATTTTCAATTGCATTTTGATAATCAAATTTAACTTGTTCTTGTCCTTCATCAAAAGGACCATAATTATTAACTAAATTTTTTACAGCTGTTATTTTTTCAATTAAATTAGTATAAGGGTATTGATCTGCATAAATAATATCAATTTTACTACTAACATTTTGAGGTATATTTACCCAATTTATATTATAACTAGTTCTTACTCTATTAATTAAAGCTTTTGCATTATTATAATGAGACGCTAATATTATATCTCCTACATTAGGATTAAAAGTAGCTCTTGTTACTGTTATATTTTTTACATCAGACCAAACAGTCCACATTGAACTAACAGAATTAGCTCCATATTTTTTCTTTACTCTTATTCTTATTGAGTATAAATTTATATTAGTAGGAAAACTTGAACATGCACTTGGATTAATAACTATTTTTCTTAAATAAGTTAAATTTTCAACTAAAGCACTAAAGCATTCAGGTGCAATTATAGCCCCTTGAGTACTTCCTTCGCTTTGAGCTAAACAAATAGTTAAAGATCCATTTATTTGCACTTCTATATTTTCATATCTATAATCTTCATCTTCATAACCTTTATCTGCATCTACAGGCAATGTAAAACATAATCTAAAATTAGGATTTAACCAATCAGCATTTTGCACTGGATAATCAATAACAGGTTTAGCTAAATCAGAAGATAATATAATAAAATCAAATATTTCTATAGTACCTTTATTATAATACCAATATTGACTAGGATCTGTACTATCATTTGCAAAATATGGTGTTATATCTAATTTAGTTAATTGTATTCTAGGAATATCTGCTTTTGGTATAGTATAATCTTGATTTTGAGTATAATATGTTTTTACAATATTACCTTTAGCATCATATAAACGAATCCTATATCCTTGTGTATAACCAGCTTCTATACTTAAATCATCATAAGCCCAAGCAACATTGATACCTGATAAGTTACTATCATTAATTACAATTTGACCTTTTGATACACTAGATCCAGCATTACTATTTCTTCTATATATAACGTTATTACCAATAACTCCTATTTGAGGTCTATATAAAACCACAAAATTACCTGTAGCAGTTTCATCTGACCACCAATCAGCACTAGGACTATATCTTTTCATTTCAATAACTACATTTTGATTATCATATTGTTTTGGAACTAATGATCTAATTTGAGCTGCTGTTTGTGTCCATGTTGTTACATTACCAGCATTACTCCAATTAGTATATGTTGTATCTAAACCTCTTTTTAATCTATATCTAGTTTGAAATTCTGATTCATAAGCTGTCCACATTCTATTATTAATATTTGCTATTGTAAATGAATTAGCTGTATTAGCATTTTGTCTAGGTAAATTTATAGTTATATTAGTACCAATTACAGGTTTTTGATAAGTATATATTGGATAACCATCTTGAGGATTCCAAGAATTAGGTGATAATGCTTCTCCTGCTTTAGATACTAAAGTTACTCTATATCTATTAGCATTTGTAAATCCTTGAGCAGATCTTAATGTAACACTATCCCATACACCATCACTAGAACCACTAACATCTCTTAATTTAGGTTCCCATTTAACTCCCCAAGATGTAGCATTATAATCATGAATAGCTAATGTGATAGGTACACTACTATTAGATCCAGCATTATAACTATAATGAAAACTCCAAGAACTTACATCTACTCTACCAATCTTTGTATAATCATTTGGATTCAACCATATAGAAGAAGGAGTATAAGGATCTGGTACATAAACTGTGAGTTCTCCTACTATAACATCAGCATATCCCCAATCACAACCACCTGATTGACCACAAACTAAATGTATTTGAATTGTTTTATTTCCTGCTCCAGTATTAACAGAGCCTGAAAAATTAGTACTTCCATAATATGAACCATGAGTTACTGTAAAATCTCCAGTTCTTACTCCTCCAATAACAATATATCCAGTTACATTATAACTATAACTACCATCTGAATATACTCTGTTATTTGTTACATTTCCCCAAACATTTATAGTAGTACCTGATATTGAATAATCAAAAGAGCCTGTAGCTCTCATGGCTGGATGACTTCCATGCCAAGTAGAATTAATTGATGCCACTTATATTTCTCCTTTCATTTGATTATATAGCCCAAATATATACTGTTACTCCATTTGTTGATATAGCTGATGTACTACTTAATTTAATTGTATTAGCATCAACAATAGTATTATTAATAAAACATTCTTCCTTAGTATCTGTCATTCTACATTGAACTATAACATTATTACTATTTAAATTATGATTAATTGTATAATCTGTTGCTGTTCCATTTCCTATAGTCGTAACATATGATCTACTATTAAAACAATTATCTACATATTGTTTAGATGTTGGTTGAGCATTCATTGTAGGCATAAATGCTGTAGTATTTGATTGAACTTGTGTAGTTAAATATGGAGGCACAAATGTATCTGTAGAACTACTAATTTGTATACTATCAATAAGGGCATCTGATGTATTTGCAAATACTATATTTAATATAAAGAAATTATTTGTTACATTATTTACACCTGAAGTATTTAAATTATCATATATATAATTATTAGTACTTGTACTTGCAACAGTTGTATTTTGAGCTCTATTATTTAAAGATTTGTCTACTACAAAATAGAATATACCTTCTTTTTGAGTACCACCTTGAGTATATTGTAATGTAGCTATTATTAAAATAGGTTTTTCTGCTCTTGAATCATATAGTTCATCTAACTTACTTTTTAGATCATCTAAACTATCGTTATAATTGTAATATAAAACAGCGAATTCTATATTCATTCCTTCTGTTCCAATAGTTATTGTATCTGTTCCAGTATTACTTACTGTTAATCCTCCTGTAAAATCTAATTTAGGTCTATGATCATATTTAACACCATCATTATAAATTGTATAACTTGCATTCTCTAATATATTTGTATATCCATTTTCTGTTATAGTCATTTTTACATCTAGATTTTGTAATCCATTAGTTTGAGTATTATTACTTGTAGAATCAAATATAATGTCTCCTGTACTATCAGAAACTAAACTAAATGGACTTGTTAAATTACTTACTGAAGCTCCTTCTATAATACCTTCTTGAGATGTTAATACTACTTTATTTTGAGGTATTGTTTCTCCTAAATTATAATCTATATAATTTAATCCAATTGCATTAACATCAGTTGCTATTAAATTAACTATACCAGTTTTTCCATTTACACTTAAAACATTATCATTTGTATTTATGTGATTCCATTCAGAATTCATAAATACACACCAATCACCTATTTTATAATTATCTCCTTCAAAAGTTCCAGCTGTACTAACTTGATATAAATATCCTTCTTCTGGTTCTGTAGTAGGTGCACCTGTTGTAGCATTCCATAAACCTTTAGGCATTAAACTAGCAGGCATTTCAGGAATTTGAGCTTCTGGTATTTTTCCATTTTCATCTAGCGAAGGAATTAATATTCCTATATCATCTTCTCTTAATACATCATCTGGAATATTTAAAGTTGTATTCATTGATAATGATTGTGTTGCTGTATCTAATGTTCCTGAAGCAGTTATTCCTCCAGTTAAAGATATTGCAATTGTATGATTTAAAGCACTAGCGCTTAAAGCATTTGTAGGTAAATTTCCATCATTATCTAATTTTAAAGCTTTTCCAGGCGTTGCTATACTTGAAACAATATTATCAGCACTTAATGAAACATCAATAGGAGTAGTACTAAAATCAGTTGATACAGATCCTGTAATATCTCCTATAAAATCTATTGTTCTAACTTCAGTTAATTTTCCAGCTGATAATGAAGGTGCCGGTAATATTCCATCATCATTTACAGCTAATGCTTTTCCTGGAGTTGGAGTTGTTGTAGGTGAAATATCTCTTATTTTATTATCTACTTCTGTTCTATTGTAATATTCATCCGGATCGAATACATCTAATTTAGCTATTTGATCTTGTAAACTATCCATTCTATCTATATAGTTTTGATGAACATGTCTATCAGGATTAACTGTTAATGTTATAGAAGTATCAGTTAGATGAGATATTTTACCAGTTCCTGTAGCTCCTCCATTAAAGCTTAAATTAAATTCATTTGCACTGAATTTATATTGTTCTTTAATATCATCAAAAGTAATTGTAATACCTTCACCATTTATATTATTCATCATTTGTTTTACTATAATAGTTGCTTGTTCTTGAGATTTATCATTAAAATCTGTTATATCTGATGTTGTATGAGTATGAACTTTATTTGCAAAATCATCAGGAACTTTTCCTTGTAAAAATTGAACATTAAATTCCATTGGATTAGGTATTGATTCATCTTTTAACTTATTATAAATTTCAATAGGTGTTAAAACATGTAAAGCAGATGCATCTAAATTACCTTCATGATAGACTTTATACTTATGAGATGGTTTTTGATATAAATTATAATCAGTTTCAGGACTTTGACTATAATCTATATATATATCATTTGCCATTGTATGAAATTCAGATCTTATATATGAATATGTAGGTTTTCCATCAGTAGGAATAGTATGAATATTATTAATTAATGTAAAATATTTACTTTCATCACTATTATTTTTATATACTACAATATAACTTGTTTGAGTTTCATTAGGCTTATTTGATAATGTATATTCTTCAGCTGCAACTTCTACTGTTTGAGGAGCTTTGCAATTATTATCATTAAATGCAATTTGAATTGTTCTTAATTCATCACTATCAGGTGTAACTGTACTTTCAGAATCGCTTAATGTTATTAAAGATACATTTTGATAAGGAATAGAATCTTCATCCGTTTGAGCTGTATCGTCACATATATACAATTCCCCTTGAGTTGATATTTTACCATTAGGTAATAATCTCATACCTCCACCTAAAAAAGAACTTATAATTAAATTATCATTACCATCATCTATATACAATTTTCCTTTTATTATTCTTTGTCTATCTCTTATTACAACAGATCCATCTTTAAGTAAACCATTATCATCAGCAGCAAGTAGTGGTTGATCATATCTATAAACAGGATCTATATTATTGCTACTATCATATACATAAGCACTAGGATATGTACTGTCAGACCATAATGTAATCCATTTATTCATCCATAACCATAATGAATTATCTTCCCAACAATAATAAGTTGTATTCATTGAAGGTGTGATATTATATAATAAATCATTTACAGTTTTAACTCCTGTATAAAAATACAAGGTACGTTTAGAAGCAGATTCATCAAAATATAGTTTTTGACTATCTAAACACATATACATATTACCTTGTTTTATAGCAGTCCTTAATAAGTCAAATTCAGTCATTCTAATTATTCTATTAATTACTGGAGTTGTTATTGCCATATTTCTATCTCCTTAAAATAAAAAAATATTAATGAGTTTATTATTTCTCATTAATATTTTACTTAATTTAGATATATGTAATTTTTCTATTATTCCTCTAATCTATCAAAGTATTCTAGAGGAAATATTTATAGATTTTTATTTAAATAATTCATTAATTCATCTTGTTCTTCATAAAAATCTTTCATCTTTTTATTAATAAAATCAATAGCCTCATCTTCTGTTTTAAAAGACCATCTATTTTCAGGTACAGAAGCATTTATTTCATCAGTTTCATCATCTTTATATACAAAAATAGATAAATTAGGATTTGTTTTGTTTGTTAATTCAATATCTCCATTATATTCATATAAATCTTCATTAAAAGCATAATCATTTATAATTCTAGAATCTAATTTAGATAAAAAATTATCTTTATTTAATCTACTATTATTTTGTGATTCTTTTAAATATTCAGCTAATGTTTGCATTAAATTATCCATTTAATATCCTCTTTTCTAATAAAAACTATTTACAATAATATTTTACTCTAGTTTATTATAATCAGATTTTATATTAATTAAATATCCTTATTTATCTTTCTTTTTTCTGCTGCTCTTCTCATAGTTTCTTTTTGAATTTTATTAGCATGATATTTAACTAATCTTTTAATATTTTGTTTTGGATATAATTCTTTATATCGATTTATAAGTTGTTCAAATTTATGTCTAGTAATATTCATCTTTTCACAATATTCACCAATTGTTAATGTATCATTCATATAACCAACAATTATTCTTGTAACTTCTTCATCACTAAAATTAGATGTATATGCATTACTTATATTTAATTTAGTTCTTAAATCAAATCTACTTTCTTCAGCTATTATTCTATTTTGTGGATCTTTTCTACATTCATCACATAAAAATGTAATGTAATAAGGATCTTTTTTATTATGAAGAATTTTTCCAGGTTTACCACAAATACAACATTTCTTTTCAATTTCAGGTTTTCTAGTTACTAAATTAATAATTTTAACTCTTGTATTTTGCCATTCCTGCATTTCTTTACGATGTTCAGGACTAGATTTTTTTCTTCCTCGAGACCAAGTTTTTTTGCTCATTCCACTTCCACATCCTTTCTTTTTAAAGTCAAGTATCCTTATATATATTATACTATATAATTCAAAAAATGTAACGGGTTTTTATAAACTTTTATCTATTTTTATTTATAGTTGTACATCTTATATTTGACCATTTTATTTTATAATTTTCTAATATTAAAGTTTGACTTGTAGAATCTACAAACTTATCAACTATTTCTGTACCATCTTTTAATTTAACAAATACTCTTTTACCTCTTTTAAATCCATGATGTATCATTTTATAAAACCAAAACCTCTAAATATTTCCTCTATAGATTTTCCTTCTTGAAATTGTTTATTCACTTGATTCATTAAAATAAAAGCGTCTGCCTGCTCCTCTGTTATAGGATTACCAAGTTCTGTTTGCATTCTAATAAATTCTTTTTTATCTTCTTGTTCTTTTCCAGGTCTAAATCCTACTAATATTGTTGGAGGTACAGGTATTGGTTGTTCTAGAGGTCTCCATATATGCAAACAATAATTATGATTATTTATATAATTTTCTTTCTTTGGATGTAATTGAAAACATTCTTCATCATCTTTCCAAAACATTTCTTTCATTTCTTGCATATAATTCCAATCAGGTAACATATCATCAAATGATACAGATAAATGTTCCCATCCTAATGCTTTTGTGAATTTAACACAAGCTTGTTTATTGTATTGTGTATTTAACATTAACTTTAATTGTATTGCTTTATCATCATTAACTTTTCTTAATACTTGATCTATTCTTTTATCTTTTAATATTTCATTAATATCCTTCATATAATATCTCCTTTATAAATTTTTTAAAATATAACCATTATGTTTCATTAACTTTTCAAAATCTTTTCTTGTAATATATCCATCAAAATTATCCCCATATTGACCAGAACATAAAATTTCTTCTTTATCTGTATTATAATTTTTACATAAACTATATTTACCCCATCTATATCTAAAATAATATATGATATCTTCGTCATCTATAAAAATAAATTGAGTAGGCGCTGCCATTGTCAGCATTTTAAATTGCTTAACGTTTATAATTTCTTTGTTACCATCATATTTATCAGGTTTAGATTCAAATTTTAAATAAATATTATTATCTAATAAAATATCTGGTATTTTTTCAAACATTAAATTTATTTTATCGTGTACAAAATCATCTACTAATTCCATAGTCTCATTATTATCTGAATCTTTTTCAGTAATTAAAATATCTTCCTTACCCTTTTTAATAAATTGCCATTTATTTTCCATACAGACAAAATGATATATTTCTTTAAGATTAGTATGATACGCAATAACAAAATATGAAGTAGGATAAAGTGATGAAGATGAAACATTCCAACTTTCAATATCTAAAGTTATAATATCTTTTTTAAGTTCACGTTTATAAGATTCTAATTGTTCAATTACAAAAGCTTTACTTAAAATTTTATCTATTTGAAAATTTAATTCATTTACAATATTCTTCATACAATCTTTACAAATATCAGTATCAGATAGTGTATAATTTTTTTCAGCATCTTCATAATAACCTATATCAAATCCATCACAATCATAATGTATAGTATTTGGATGATTTTCTCCTGCAAATTCAAATTCTTTACCACAAATATCACATTTATAAACATATACATCCTTTTCTACAGTTTCTTTTTTTAGCATTCTAGGATCTTCCTCTTGACCTATAGGATAAGTAGGATGACCTATATTATGAGAATGACATTTATTACAAGAATATTCTACTTTAATATCTTGAGATCCACAATCTTTACAAAAATCTACTACGTAAGTTGTTCCTGTTTCAAAAGATTTTTTTATCTTTTTAACAAACATTTTTATTCCTCCATATATTTTTTATATTTATTTTTAGCATCATTATAACCCTTTTTATACATATCATCATATGATTGTCTTTTATGTTTATAACAATCAGGACATAAACATTCTCCATCTAACCATATTCTATCTCCATCTCTTACATCTTTATGACATTTAGGACATTGAACTATTTTATCTAAATATGAATCCATTATTATTATTCTCCTTTTTTATAATTTTTATAACATTGATACCATAAAACAGGAAATCCGAAACAAACTAATCCTTGAATAAGAGGATCTTTTATTTCGTTTTGCTCCTCCTTATTTTTATCTTTTTTGTATATATGCATAATTTTTAAATTAAATAATAAATAAGTAAAAGCTATACCACATAAATAAGTATAGTTAAAGAAAAACAATATACTACCTAATACTTCAATTATATGTTGTGTAGACACTTTAAACCTCCCTAATATTATATAACATTTTTATAAAAATGTAACGGGTTTATTTGTAATTCCGTTTTGATTCTTCAAAGCATATTTAATAGCATCATCTAATTTTACAGGTTTATAATCATTAATATCTACTCCAGCATTAAATGTACGAGGCGGTACTTGATATGCATTACCATGAATATGACCATGTATCATTACATAAGGATTTACTTCTTTATCCATATGTTTAAAATGAGCTATAGGATAATGCATTAAACAAATATTTTGATTTTTATATTTAATTTCTAAATAATCATATATACCTACAAATTTGGTTTTATCAAATATCTTATTTTCTAAATATATACAATCATGATTTCCTTCAATTAATAATTTATCACCTTTTAACTGATCTAAAATATTCATCGTTTGTATACTTTTATAAAAACTAAAATCACCTAAAATTATTACTAAATCTTTATCAGTAACAAGTTCATTCCAATTATTAATTAATTTTTGATTATGTTCTTTTATATTATTAACATTTAAATAAGAACTTTTATTTTCATATTTTAAAATATTTGCATGTCCAAAATGAGTATCTGCTGTTACAAATATATTATCATATTTAGATATATCTAATTTTTTAAATTTAATATTCAAAGTATTCTTTATAAATTCGTTTATTATTGTTTTTAAAATCAAATACATATTATTAATAGTTTGCATATTACTATAATTATAATTTTCTTTAATTGCACAACTACTCTTTGTTATATTATTTGCATATTCTCTACCATAATTAAAAGCTCTCATACAAGGTATTCTTTCTCTTTTAATATCCATAATAAGTTGTCTGGTAGAATCTGAAAATTGTTTTATAGCATCTCTATAAGTATAATGATTTAAATATAAATTATCCCATAAAACAGATAATCTTATTAAATGAGATAATGGTTTACCTTTATATATATATAAAGTTCTATCATAATAGGCAAAACTATTAGTATCTTCTATTATTTCAAAAGCTGAATTATAACAAGATTTAATAATACCAAAAATATTTTTATATAATCTATACCTATTTATATTAGCTATATCTTCATTCATTTCAAAAAATGTATTTATATATTCTCTATATTCTCTATTTATAATTTTATAATCAGTAAATAATATTTGTAAAAAATGTGTATTTTGTTTTTTCCATTGTTCAATTAAATTTCTTATATCAATAATATCAATATGCTCATTATTAGGCAAAATTAAAGTAGTAGATTTTATAACATTACCTAATACTAAATCATCATAACTAGGTAAAACAGCAGCTATACTATCTACATCTGATTCTTTGTCATCTAAATTATAATTTTGACTTCCTTGTAAAGCTACAAATAAAATGTTATATTTTTTATCTACTACATAATTATAATGAGCTTTTAGATGTTTAAAAATATCTTTTTTATCCATTTTATATAACTCCCTATTAAATTATATTACTTAATATATCAAATCGCTTTAAAATTGATTTATGTGCGAATTAAGCCTATTTATTTTTCATTTTCTCTTTTACTTCATCATATTTATTTTTTAACAAATTATGATTATCACTACCATATTTTGCATGTTCTAAATATATACCACATTTTTTTAATTCTTCTGAATAATCATCAGGATTATATTCTCCTGTTCTAAACATATCTACAGTTACATATAAATCTTCCATAAATTCAGGTAATCTTTTAGCTCCCATTCTTATTGATTCACTAAAATGAAGAGTATAAGCAATTGCAATAGAAAATATATCTATTGCATTTTGTAAATCTTCTTTATATTTTGTTTCATATTCTTTTTCTAATTCAGTTCTTAATTGATTTTCAAATTGATTACCCCATTCAAATAATTTTTCTCTATTTTTATCTCTAGCGGCTTTTTCTAATCTTCTCACTTCATTTTTATCCATATTAATCACCTAATTATATATTTTATTTTATGCCATATACACCAAGTAATGATGCTCCAGTCCATCCTACACTATATCTACAATTCCAATCAATTTGTTTTTTATTATTATTATTTAATGAAATTAAACCACCATTATAATAATTCCCCTCTAAAGCTTGACATCTCCATGTACAAGTAAATGCTTTTATTGTTCTAGGTATTAAAATAACTGGGACACATTCTCCTACATTATTTCCTATATAAACTAAAATTAATCTATAATCTTCCCAACTATTACTTAAAGCTCGATGTTGCCAAGCTCCTGTATTATCATTTGTATGAGAATCTCCTTGCCATAAAACATCCATTCCCACATATTTAGTTAAATTACTTCCATCTTCAAATATAACGGCCTCTGGACTAACAATAGGACTAAATTTTTGACCATTTTCATCCTCTAAATATTTTGCATTGACATTTGACATAAACTCTTATCCTCCAAAATAAATTATTTATTAATATATTTTTTCTACAGTTAAATATGTATTTTTATTTCTACCCATAAGTTTAATAGTACCAGCAATTCCAATAGTTGCGATCATCTCTATTTTATCTCCTTTTTGAACTTGAACTATAAAAGGTGTTAATGATAATGCAACTAATGAACCATTTTTACTACTATTTATTTCTTTAGCTTTAGTTATAGCATTATTATGATAAACATTTAATTTTAAAATACATTCAGCAATAATATCAGGTCCTTGCCACATATCTAAATTTCCTGATATTCTAACTGCATTAACATTATCTCCAACTAATACTGAATTATTATTAAGCGAAAAACAAGAACCTATATTTGTTTCAACTACATTTAAAGATACTCGTTTTTCTTCCCAAGAACTACTTATTGTTATATCATAATCAGAACCTAAAACTAAAGTTATAGCACTAGGAGTTAAATTCCCCCCCCCTTTGTAATTACACTATCAGAACTTACAATAGGACTAAATATATTTCCATTTTCATCTTTTATATATTTTCCAGGTACACTACTCATATTTATATAACCCCTTTTCTATATTATATCTAAAAATTTTATATATATTTCTTATTAACATTGCTACTGTCATAGGTCCTACTCCTCCTGGAACTGGTGTTATATATGTTGAATAATAAGTATTAAAATGACTTTGTTTTATATCTCCATAATTAACATCTCCACAAAGTTTTCCTTCTTTATTTCTATTCATACCCACATCTATAATAACTTTACAGTTTTCTCCAATATAATCTTTATTAATTATTTCAGCTTTACCAATTGCAGAAATTAATATATCAGCTGTTTTGGTTATATCTTTTAAATGTTCTGTATATGAATTACAACTTGTAACAGTAGCATTTTTTTGTAATAATAAACCAATTAATGGTTTACCAACTATAGCACTTCTACCTACAATAACAATATGTTTACCTTGTAATTTAATATTATATTCATTTAATAATTCCAAAATTCCCAAAGGAGTACAAGCTACAAGACTATTATCATTATATTCTTTATTATATAATAAAGCACCTAAATTATATTTAGTAAAACCATCAACATCTTTATTAGGATCAATATATTGTTCAATTCCTCTTAAATGTTCAGATAAAGGTTGTTGAATTAAAATTGCATCAAATGTTTTACTTGTATTAGCAAGTTGTATATATCTTATCATTTCAGCTCTAGATACTTTTTCATTAAAAGATTGATGATAAAAAATTATACCACAATTACGACATTGTTTTTCTTTATTTCTAATATAAATATTTGAAGCATCATCATAACCCACAGATATTACTAATATTGATGGCTGTCTTATTATATTATATTTTATGCATAAATCATTAATATCTTTTTTTGTTTGCTCTATTATTTTTTGAGATAATTCTTTTCCGTTCATTTCAACTATCATTTATTTATTCTCCTTATCCATGAAGTATTTTACACTATCAATAATATCTTGATTATTTATTTCTTCTTGATAAGTATTATACTTAACATTTTCTGTTTTAAAAAAAGAATTTTCTCTTTTTAATTCCATTATAGCCAATATTGCGTAATTAGCTAAATCCATTAAAGTATCTTCTATTTTTTCATCTTTTACTTTTGCATCCGAAATTTTAACATTATCTTTATTTAAATTCCTAACTCTATTTAATTTATCTTCCATTCTTACTAAAAAAGAAACCAAACCATACTTTTCATAAGTATCATGAACTGAATTACCATAATCAGCATTTTTCTTAATATATAAATCATGCATGTCATCTAAAAGCTTTTTATGTACATCTATATATAAATCATTAATATTATTCATACATTTTCTCCTTTAAAATATAAGTTTATAAATTATATAAAATATCCATATTATTATAAGTAATTTTTCTATATACATTTTTATTTTTGTTTCCGTAGAAATACCAAAAAGTTTAATTAAAATACGACTTTTATATATTTGATAATAACATATTATAATATCAATTATAGACAATATTGCTAAAACATTAAAAATGTATTCTAAAAAATTCATATTAATTTCCTCCATATAATAAAAAATAAGTAGATATTATCTATATTTATTATAACATCTACTTATTAGTTTAAAGTCTAGATAATATGTCAATTATCTACATTTTTTCTTCTCTTACTTTTCTTATAATTTTAAATGTAGAATCTGGTTGTTCTTCGTATTGATAAACTTCTTGCATTCCATCAGATGAAGTAATATCTGTTACAATTACTTGTTCATTTCTTTGATCTATATCTAAAACATCAAAGTTATTAGCTTCTATATAATCTTCCATTTCTTTTAAATCTTGAAATACTTTATCAGTTACAAGTACATCCATATCTAAAGCTTCTTCCACTTTTTTACTTTCATTCAATTTTCCATCCATTACAAGATTATCTAATAAATCTGTTGTTACTAATGATGCAGCTGTATCTACATCATCTTCATCTTCTTCACATTCAGTAATCATTGTTGTTACTTGATCTTTTAAATCTTCATCTATTATTAATTCAGATGCTGCATATAAATCACTATAATCTTCTGCATCCATCATCATATCTACTATTTCTTGAAATGATGTTTCTTCTTCAGATTCTGTTAATGATTTATTTTCTCTTAAATCAGACACACCTGTTATTTCTTTTACACCTTGATAATGATTATCATCAATTTTATTCATTGTATAGAATACTTTAATATAACTATCACTGTTATTAGCATCTGTATATATTACATATGAATTATCTCCACTTCCACCATATTGTTCCATATTATAAGTAATACCATCTAATTCTAATGTTTCAGGTAGTTTATCTAATCCTTGAAAATATTTTTGTAAATCTTCATCATTTGGAAATCCATCTGAATTTATACTTTCATTTTTATTTGATTTATTGATATTTTTCCATTTAGATAAATCTTTTTCTAAATCACTAAGTTGTTTAGCTACCATATCCATATATTGTTGTAAATCTTCTTTTTCTTTTTCATCTGTTTCGTTATCAAATTGTTCTTTAGCTTTAGCTAAATTCTCATTCCATTCATTTATAAGATTTTCTATATCTTCGATAGTATTATTTATATAAGTAGTTGAATACTGTTTATTTTCTTCTTCCAATTTACCTTCTTGTAATTTATTTCCTTGAGGTACTTCTTTTGATGCTACTTGTCTTTCAGGTTCTTCTGTTTCATTTGTTTCTTCTTCTGAATCAACTTCATCTACTTCTTCATCAGTATTTACTTCTTCATCTGGTATTTCTGTATCTTCTTTTGTTTCTTCATCTTTAGCATCATCTTCTGTAGCTTCTATTTTACCAATAACTATAAATGATTCAGGTTGCTCTAAACAAATAGGGCATGTAGCTCCAGGTTCTAAAACATCTTTTTCTACAAATGCATTACCACATCTAGGACATCTTTGAACATATTCTCCTACATATTCTTCATCGAAAGGTATTTTTCCTTCTGGAGTATCCTCTATAATTTCTTGTGCTTTTTCAATTACTTCATCATATTCATCACTAGTTATTTCAGGATCTGTAATAACTAAAATATCATCTACAACTCCTTCTACATCTTCTGAGTCATCTGGTAAGCTATCATATAAAGCTTTTATTGTTGCTTCTTGTAAATTTAAATTTTTTTCTTTCATTATATATCCTCCTTTTTATTATTTAACATTCTTAATTAAATTTAATACATCTTCCATAGTTCTTAAAGTATCTTGAGTTATTTCAAAATTACCACTTGCAAATGCTCTTAAAGGTTGATCAGGATTATTAATTGTTACATTTATTTGTCCTCCTTGATCACCCAATAATATAACACTTTGACTTTCTCCATTATCAAATGCTACTTGTACATCATATCCTTTATCTGATAAAGTATTAAATAGATCAGATGTTTTCATTACAATTTTACCATCTTTTGAATCAGCATCAAAATCTGAACTAGTAAACATGGCACTTATTACATTTGCACTTTTGTCATTTTCTTCTTTTAATCTAGCTTTAACACTTTCATTTAAATTACTTGATTTATTTTCCATAGAAACTTCGTATGCATCTATTTGATCTACTACTGGTTTTTGTTTAAATTTTGTAACTAAATTATCTTTAAATGCTATTTTAAAGTTTGCTAAATTTTCATTTACCCACATATCTACAGCATCTACTTCATCTACAGCTCCATCACCTATATAGCTTTTTATATCTTTTACAATTTGTTTTTTAGCTTCTTTTGTTAATTCTCCATATTCATTTAATTTATAATAACTTGGCGCTTCTGCAAATGTAGGATCATTTTTAGTTGTGAACCAAATATCTTGATCTTCCAATGCTGCATATAATAAATTTAAAATTTTATCATCATTCATTTTTATTACCATGCCTTTCCTTAAATATTACTAATAATATTTTACAAAAAGAAAAATAACATATTGTAAATTTAATACATTATGTTATCCTTCAATCAATTATTTAATTAATTTATTATCTATTTAATTTATTAACCCAATCAAATAAATACGAAGCTATTTTTGCATTTACAGTTTTTGGATATTGTTTTAACATTATATTTGTTTTCATTGCAAATTCCATATTCCAAAAATTATATCCAACTACATATGTTTGATCTTTACAAAAAGCTACTTTTATAAATTGACCTTTTCTACCAAAATTAATCAATATATAATCATTACTATTTCTAGCGTTTTTAACTTTATTTTCTAAATCATTTAAAAGTACTTTTTGTTTAGGACTTAAATTAATAATATGCTTCATTAATTAATTACCTCATTTCTCTTAATCTAATTCTACATCTGTTATTTGAATAATAGCATTATCCATATCTTCAATATTATAAGTTATAGTATACATATCATCGTCATCAAAAACTACTAATTCTTGAGGCTCTTCAGGATTCATATTATATAAATCACTTGTTAATAAGTATACTTCATTATATTTACCTAATACTCCTTGTAGAATAGTGTTTAATTCTCCTACTGTTAAATTTTGACCTATTCTATTTTGCAATAAATCTAATATATTATTATCTATTTCTTCATCCTCTTCATTTTCTTCATCAGCTTCTTTTTTAATTTCTTTATTTTCTTTTAATTTATTATCTCTTTCTGGATATAACCATAAATAATATACATCATCATAATCAACATTTAACATATCTGATAAAGCACTAAATACATTTTCTCTAACTGTACTATCTCCACCTTTACCTTCTTTAAACATTGCATCATATACATTATTTCCAGCTTTTAATGTATCTAATATATCTTGAAAAGTAGTATCATCTCTTAAATCATCAAATAAGAAATTATCTTCTGGTACATTTTCCATATACCATTGTTTAAAATTAATGTCTTTTAATTTATTTGTATTTTCTTCTAAGGATTTTCCTTCTTTTACAAATAATTTATTATAATAATCTTCTATTGTATCTATATTACCATCCCATCCTAAATTTTTAATTTTAGATATGATATCAGATACTTTATCAACAGTTTCATTTGAAAGATTATCTAATATATCTTCTACACTTTCTTTTACAATTTCAGGTGATTTGTTTTTAAATATATTTATAATTGCTTTTACTGTTGATTCTGCTTGTTCTTTAGTCATTCCTAATTCTTTTAATTGATCAAATAATTTATCACTTGTTTTTGTTTCTTCTACTAATTCTTCATCTATATCAATACCTTCAAATACTTTTTCTGCTACATTTAAATTAGATAAAATAACTTTACCTTCTTCTAATGCATATTTTGTTAATTCTTCTTCTGATTTCCATTCTGTTGGATCTGTTGGTTCTTTAAATATATCGAAAGATGTTACTATTTCTTTTCCATCAGATTTTCTTTTCCAATATACTTTTTCATCAGTTAACATATTTATAACAAAATTATCATCCCAAGCATCTTCATTTAATTTTTTAGATTCTGTCACTTTTTCATATTTAGATAATTCTTCAGCATCAATTGGAACTTTATTTTGATCATACATGTTACCATCTTCATCTTTATATAATTCAAAAAATGTTCCATTTGGCATTTCATATGTTGCGACATATTTATCGATTGTTAATTTTTCATCTTCTGGATAATCAGCACTTTCATCTAAATGTACTTTTGAAGACAAAGTAATAAAATCATCATATAAAGTATCTAATATTTGTTCTGCTTCAGGTGTAGCATAACCATCTTTAGTATTTAAAAATTCTTCAATATGAGCCATATCTGATTCAAAATCTTCTTTATCTGCTTCTTGCATTTTCATTGGTTTATCTGAATTTGAATAATTATCAATTCTTCTTTCTACTTCTCTTAATTTATCTTCATATTCTTTTACTTTAGCATCATCTTTTAAATCATTATATTTTGTTATCATTCTAATTATTGCATTTTTTCTTTGCTTTAAAGTATCTAAAATATCTTGACTTTCATTATATAATCCTTTTGCTTTACTATCAGCGTATACTTTATCAGAAGCTCCAAATAATTTTTCATCCTTAACTTTCATACTTATTTAATCTTCCTTTCTTTTTTATTTTTATACTATTTTACATTCTACTAATATTTTACATTAAATTCTTATAAAATATTTCTATTTTGTATTTCATGATTATTATATTATATAATTTAAAAAATGTAACGGGTTTTTAAAGAAAAAATAAAGATGGATATCTTATATTATCCATCTAATTCTAATAATGTTTTTCTTTTATTCTCTCTAGTTTTAAATTCAATATTCATATCTTTAAAATATTGTTTTACTGAATCAGCTTCTACTCCATCTATTAATACATCAGACATAGCACCTTTTCCATGTAATTTTTTATAAATTAATTCATCATAACTATCTTTTATTAATAAGTCTATTACTTGCACAGTTTTACTTTGTCCTATACGATGACATCTATCTATACATTGATCATATGCAGCTCTACTCCAAGGAGGACTTAAAAATACAACTATGCTTGTATTAATTAAAGTATAACCTACACCAAGTGTTGCTTCTTGCGCAAAGATTACAGAAAATCCTTTTGAATTTTCATGTTCATCTACTATTTGTTGAACTTTATTTCCCATACCACCCATTATTAATTTTGGATTATATTCTTTGCAATACTCTAAACCTAATTTTAAAGCTTCTGTAAAAGGACAAAATACTAATACTTTTTGATTGTTTAATTTAGCTTCTTCTAAAATATCATTTAATCTATTAAATTTTGTACTAGCTATTTTTTTAGATGTTAATAACTCACAAGCAACAGTAGCTTGTCTCATTCTTGTTATAATAGCTACCATTTCTTCAGGTTCTTCTATTTTATCTAAATCTTTATTTGGTAAATTTCCAATTACTTGATTAAATATATTTTGTTCATCTTTACTAAATTCTAACCATTCTTGTTTATAAATTTTATCAGGTAATGTTAATAAATCTTTTGTTCTTCTAATACTACTTTTATATAGTATATTATGTAATTCTTCCATATTCTGATATCCTAATATTTGTCCCCAGTCATCTTTCATAACATATTTTCTTTCAAATAACCACTTATTATAATTTATTAAACCTATAAAACTCATTGGACAATATAAATCATATGGATTATTTACAAGTAAAGTACCTGTCATTCCAATTTTACTTGCTTTAGAATCTAGATTTAAAATTCCTTTAGATTGTGATGAATCTATATTTTTACATTTATGACATTCATCTATTGCTATCATTTCTAATCCACTATTTTGTATATGATAATTTAAATAAGCAGAAATACTACTATTTGATTTCTTTTCTTCATTACTTAATCTTAATTTTTCTATATTAATAATCCAGAAAAATTCTTCAGGGCAACTTTCTATTTGTTGTTTGGTTTCTTCTAAAGTTAAATTAACAATATTACCTTTTGTATTTTTTCTAGTACCTAATACAATTGCTTTTTCATCTTTACAGAATTTATTAATTTCTCTTTGCCAATTCCATTTTAAAGAATTTACTCCACATATAATTAAACAGTGTTTTAATCCTCTATGCAATTTTTTATATCTAGCTAAAATAATTATTTGTAAAGTTTTTCCTAATCCTTGCTCATCTAATAATAAAAAGTTTTTATGATTTAAACCATATTTCACTCCTTCTAATTGATAATCATATGGTACATATCCATTAAAATCTAAACCATTTAAAATGTCATCATCTGTAACTAAACGAGCTTTAGGTGGATCATTTAAGTATCTTATATTACAATCAGCATATAATTCTTTAATTTCTCCAAAACAACTATATGGAACTTCCCATTCATGTGTAGCTTTTAAATAAACTCTATTCCAATATTTTTTTATTTTATCAATATTTTCTCTAAAATCATTACCAGAAAATTTTAAAAATAAACTATTTCTATCTAATGTTTGATTTTCAGCAGCACCAAATTCAATTGTTATCAAAATACTTCACCTCATATATATTATAACATGTTTAACGCTCTTGTATATCTTCTTTTTCTTTATTTAATAAAGTTTCTAATGAAGCTGATAATTGATTTAAATCTTTTATTATTTGCTGAATTACATCATCAGAATTATCCATATCAAAATAATTTTTATGTATAGATAGAGAATATAATGTATATTGCTTTGAAGTATCAATGGTATGTGTAATTCCGTCTTCTCCTACAACAGATTTATTATAATTTTGTTTTTGAATTAAAATATCTAATTTACTATCATCAATTTGCATAATAAAAACCTCCTCATTAATATTTTAATGTAAGAGGTTTAAAAAATTAATTTCTTAATTGTTTAGCTACTATTTTATATTCAGATTCATCAGAATCATAATAATCTAACATATGTTCATCTTTCCAATTGTCATAATCTTCATCTTCTAATTCTAAATAAGCTTTATGACAATCATCATCATATAAAACTAAGAATTCTTCATTAAATTGAAAATAATTATGATTTGCCAATTCACCAAATATAACCATAGTATGTCCACCTGTATCTTCCGTTATATTAGATATTACTTTAAAATCATCTTCATTAATTTCTTTAAAATCTTTTAATTCAAATAATTCTTTATAAAAATCATTTAAATCATTATCTGATTTAGATCCAAAAACACTTATTCTTCCTCCATCCACCATAGATGCTTGAGTAGCATCTTCATTTTTCTTTTTTAAAGATTCTAGTTCAGCTAATGTATATTTTCTACCACATTCATCACATATATCTAAGCCTTCTACACTATATCCACCTTCAAATTCTTTATTGCATTTTGCACAAACCATAAATAAATCTCCTTTCAAAATATTATAAATTCAATAATATTTTACAAATAATTTATGTATTATTATTTATTTCTAAAAATACTTTTAATATATTTATAGCTTCATTTAAATCTAAGCCTTCATCTCTTAATTGTTTATATATTATAGCAGCACTTGATGAATTCTTTTTTAAATTCAATATTTCATCTTCACTTAATATATTTGTACCTTCAAACACATCAATACTGAAGTCAGAACTATCATTTAATTCTTGACTTAATAAATCTATTACTGAATTATTTTTATATAAAGATTCTCGTTTAATATTTTTATTAGATGAAGATTCAAATATTTCATATACATAATATTTATATTCTTCAAAAATATTTATAACATCTTTGAAGTTTATTAATCCACTTTTTCTTCTATGCAAAATATTTATAAATAAATCATTACATTGTTCAATTTTATTATTATTCAAATTATATTCTTCAAAAATACTATCATATAATTTATTTATTTGTTCATCAAATAATTTATATAAATGACATTTTAAATTTAAACCAATTAAAAGTAAACATCCTGTAGAAATTTCATCAGCTTCTTCTTCTAAATATTTTAAATCAGATATTGATATATTTAACACATCTGCAAAATTTTTTCTTGATATTCTTTTTCTTTGCCTTATATTTTTTAAATTAGCTAATAACATTATTTATATTCACTCCTTAAAAGTATAACTTGACCTTCTTTCAAACTTGAATTAGATAAATTATTATCTTTTTTAATTATATAAATAATTTCTCTAACATCTATATTATTATCATTTACACTTGAAGCAATTGACCATAAAGTCTCTCTCTCACATACATAGTATTCTTTTAATATAACATCTTCATCATTATCATTAATATTGAATAATACACTTATAAAACCTATTATCATAATTAATATAATTAGTATAAAAATCATCTTTTGTTTTTTTATATTTTTTATTTTCTTTTGTTTTTTCATTTTATTTATCCTCCTCTAATATTTTTAATCTTATATTACCTTTAATTAAATTTTGTTCTACATATTTCTTATATATAGGATTTGATGGTTTTACATTTTCTAAAAATTCTTTTAACTTAAATTGAGTTCTATAATAAGGTCTTTTTAAATTAACTTGACAATATTTACCATCTAAAGTATTAATATTTTCATTCAGCATATCTTCATATAATAAATCTTTGTATTTAGATAATTTATCATTATTTTTATTTAATTTCTTTGTAGCCTTTATATATTGCATTAATTCTTTATTATCTTTAAAATTTTTCTCTAAATATTTTAAAAGATCCTCAAGCTCCTTATTACTTTTTATTAAATTATCTATTTCTTTAAAATGTGACTCAATAATAGTCATTATTATCACCTCTGATATTATTATTTCTTATTTATGTAAATATTATAATATAAATTTTAAAAAATGTAACGGGTTTTTATAAAATTAATTAAAAAAATAAAGAGATAATTTAATTACCTCTTTATTATAAATCATATTTATTAATCTGTAAATAATTCTATTAAACTTTGTTTATTTATGTTTTCAATTGATAAATCTATATCAGCTTTAATTTTCTTATCTTGTTTGAATAATAAATTACCATTATTATTTTTAATTAATTCAGCTGCTCTTTCATTATCTATTTCTTGTAATGAATTATTTTCTAATTTTTCAAAATATACTTCTTTACTATATTCAGGTTTATTTATTACAGTAATACTTGCTTTAGTTAATAAATCATTTAATTTATATTGAATATCAGTATATTTATTTAAATAACTATATGAATTTTGAATTACATTAGTTTGTCTTGTTACAATACTACGACCTAAAGAAAAATCATTAAAATATAAACGAATAGAATTTGAATCTATTTTAACTAAACCTATAGTTTTTTCATTTTCTTCAGCTTCAAATGTATTATGTATTACATATAATATATTATTTGGATCTATAGTATGATTCTTTTCAATTCTTGATATATCAGATTTAGCAAAAATTAAATCATATGGAATATCTCTTTTATTTCTAGTATAATCATTCAATGTTAACAAGAAAGCTTTATTCTCACAAGATTTACCTATATAAAATACTTCAGTAGCTCCTTTTGGTAATACAGCGTCTGTAACATCTCCTGAAAAATAAAAATTCTCTGATTCTGATCTATATGATGTATTCCATCCATATTGTTCTGATTTATTTTGCATATGTAAATCTAAATCTATTCTTTCATCTTCAAAATTCTTCCAATGAACACCAACTAACATATCATCATCTTTTTTAACTTCAATATAAGATCCCTCAGGTATATTACTATTAAATTGTTTTTCTGATTGAGGTAAAGTATATACTACATTTTCAGGAATATATACTATTTTATCTTTTAATTTATTTTTTATTCTAGTAGCTAATTCTACTTCAATATTAGTTATAATATCATTTATAACAACTTGTTGTTCTTCTGTCATAGCTTTTTCTAATTCTGAAACATAAGCTTTTCCATTTCTAATTTTATATACTATTGCATCATCAGAATTACAACTTAATCTATATTTTAATCCATTAAGAATTCTTATTAATCTAAAACTATTAGTTTCTGTGATAGCTGAATTTATAGCACTTTTACCTAAATTATATATTGTTAAATCTTTAATATTAGATAATCTATCTAATATATTACTATCTAATGGTTTATGATATTTTTTAGATAATTTACTTATTTTATTAATAGCTGTATTTATTTGTTTACTTTTATCAGGAATAGCACTATTTAATGGAAAATCATCGACAGCTATATTTCTTTTTAAAGCTAAGAATAAATCTTTATATCTTAAAAATATTTCAGCAAGCTTTTTATATGAATCTTTAGTATTCATTAAATAAATAAACAATAATTTATATACTTGTTCTGTATCAGCTTCTTTTAAAGTTTTTATTGTTTGTTGATTCTTTATTAATAGTGTTGAACCAGTTAATTTATAAATCATATATCTTAAAAATTCTACATTATTTTTAGGTACAACATTATATTTATCATACAAAGCAATTCTAATTTCTTTATTTTTTATTTCATCAAATCTATCTCTTGGAATATAATCACTTAAAGTCATAATATCCTCAATAGTTTCTTTACTTAAAGCTATTCCAGAAGATAATAAAATCATTAATTTGATTTGTAATTCAGTTAAATTAAACCAACTTATTACAATTAACTTTATATCTTTTTCTAATTCAGGAATATCTAATTCTTCCTTTGGAATATATACAGTATCTTTATCATATATTCCTAAAGCTTCAAAACCGTAAGTAGTTATATAGTGCACTATTTGTTGTACCACTAATGTTTCTATATCTGTATCTCTTACTGTTGCAAATGATTTATGAAATGTTTGATTCCACTCTTCAGCTTTAATACCATACATATCAATAGCTTGCTCTACAACAGTTGCAGGTATGTCAGCTGAATCATGACAAGCAAATATTAAGCCATGCTTTAACATATCTTCCTTAAATTCAGATACATTTTTGCAATAATCATTAGTATCTAAATTATCTTCAACTAAATAACCTTTAAATAATCTTAAACAAGCTCTAACTTTATTAACATCTAACATATCTTGTTACCTCCTTTATAATTATTCATTAGAATCTATAATACTTAAAGTATTCCAACTATCATGTGTATTTATAACTTTTGGTTGTATTTTTTCTAAAACTTGCACTTGTCCAGTACTTTTATTTTCTCTTAATACAACACCAATTTTTCCATCATTATTATTTTTTACTAAAACTCCTGTATTACTATAACTATAATCAGTTTTAAATCTATTTAAAGGAACTAATACCTCAACACAATCTAAAACAGATGTGTCATCTAAAAATTGTTTTAAAGTTGTTCCAGCAAATACAGATAATTTAATTTCATTAGAATCTTTAATAACTACCCAAGGTATAGCTTTACTATTTATATCCTTTACTGAATATCTTGAATTATCTACACCTGAACAAGGAGTTATTAAATCACAATAACTATTTGTTGTTAATATTACTTTTATTATATCTATTTTTGCATATATTGCTCTGCCATTTTCTGTACCTAATTCAGTACTTGTATCTTCATCATAAGGTAATCCAGCATTATGCTCATAAGGTATATCATCCCAATCACTACCCCATTGATCTTTTACATCTTTTTCAGTGAAATATAAAGTTAAATCTTCATCATACCATCTTCCACCTTCAACAAAACATAATTGATATGAATTATAATCTTTCATATAATTTCCTCCTTATAAAAAATAAAAAAGTGAGTTGAGATGTAAATAATTTAGCTTAAAAGGCTAATCCTTATCAGGGATTAAAAAGGAACATCTTATAACTCACATATTATTTATAATATAAATGACGGAAAGTATTACTATTCAAATTCCCCTAATTTGTGAGCTTCTGCTCTATATAAGGAACTTTCTATGTCATTATATTTATTATTATAGCAAAAGACTAGAGCTATACAAAATGCTGCACTAGCATTTATTGGATTCGAACCAATAATAACCAATTTCATAGGAAGCTCTTATGTCTTTTTATATACAATATAAGATGAAAGGTAAAAACCATGGCTTGCTGGAAAGGATTTGAACCTCTGATCTATCGATTATCTTTCGATCGCTTTAACCCACTAAGCTACCAGCAAAAAATAATAGGAACCTTTTATATCTTATTTATTTATATTATATAACATCTTTCGATGATTTTAAACTATCAAATTTTAATAAATTTTCTAAAATCTTTTCTGAATTATTTAAATTAAAATATAAACGACTTAATTTATTATGTAAAAATGCAATATCATTTATATTTTGTTTGTCTTGTAGCATATCATTAATTTTATCTATATCAGATTTTATATTATTAATTTTATTTTTTGTATTCACTAAATAATCATTAAAACTTTTACTATATATTATATTTAATATATCATATACAATATTATAATTTTCATCAGTCAATTTAAATAAAAAATCATTATTTTCTTCATCTTTATTTAGAATATTATAATATTCAGCGGTATGTTCACTATAATAAATTCCCCATCTATATATGCTAATATAAAAGGAATTATAAGTATATACATTAGAATCTAAATTATAATTTTGTATAAAATTATTATATAATTCTTTATAAGTACTTTTTAAACTTAATTGTTTTAATATATCATCTTTATATACAAACCAATTACCTTTATATAAAGTATCTTTATATTTTTGAATACTTTCATTGCTAATATACTGATTTGTTCTATCTTTAGATGAATCAAATAAATTTAATAAAGAAGTTATACTATTAATGCCTTTTTTACTTTTTATACGTTTATTAGATGATTTATATTTCATTTTTATTATCACCTCATATATAATATAACTTCTTTATATTATTTAAATCTTATTTTTTAGGAAAATTATTTAACCATTTATAAGCTGCTTCAGTAAATCCACATTGTTGTAAACATCTTATAGCTTTATAACTAGCTTTATTTGGTAAATTTTTTCTATATTCATCTTTTTGAGATAATATAGTCAATAATTGACTATAATATTCATTTAATATAGATATATCATCACATTTCATTATTTTTTCTTTTATTTCTTTTTCCTGAATATTTAATTTTTTTATATTATCATTTTCAGGTGCATTTACTTTAGTAAACATTAATAACTTATTTAATAAAAGTCTAATATCTGCTTCAGCTGTTTCAATACTTATAGGAGCCTCACTATAAACAGCCATATTTTGATTTGGATTATTTTTATTATTTTCATAATAAGTAATTAAAGATTCTGCTAATACTTCAAAATCATCTCCAATTAATCTTTTTAATTCTTTAATATGATGTGAATAATATATACAACATTTACTTAAATATGGTTTAAAAATACTTCTTTCAAATTGTTTTAATATAGGTTTATACACTTTTATAATTTTCATTATATCAGAAGGACCTACACCATAGGCAGCTAAAGCCATTAATTCCTTTCTATTGTTATCAATTAATCTATTTTGAGGAGTTACTTGAGGTAAATGACGAGATGCAAAAGGTGTTTTTTCTTTATAATAACCTAAATCAAAAAATCTACTTACACGCGTTTCAGGATTTATCTCTTTAGTAATATATCTAGCAAAAACTATCATAATTTAATGCCTCCTTTATTATTCTTCGTCCTCTGATTTTAGATTAGTTTCTGTAGCTATAAAATTAGTTACTTGTGAATCTTTATCAGATAAATCTTCATATAATCTTTTTAAATATACACTTGGTTTTCTTGAGTTATAATTATATATGTATTCTATTTCTTGTAAACAAGTTTCTATATTTGTCCATTTTTGCATTAAATGAGCTTTATCTAATAATACATTCTTTAATTTTGTATTATCAACTTGCTCCCATCTATAACAGAACATAATAGCAGTTAATAAATTGGATACATTATTTGATTGTAGTCTAACTTTTTTATTTGATAATTCAACAATTATATCAAATGCATATTTTAAACAATCTCTTGCATATTCATAAGATTCTTCTGTAACTATTAATCTTCCAGCTTTAACAGCATTACTTGGAGCTTTCTTTGTACCAAAAAGAGCTGTACATAATGCATTAATACTCATATTCTTACTACCATAAATAGAACTTATCTCTTCTAATAATTTAACCATTAATTGATAAGATTCATTTCCCATTTCAGCATAACATAATATAAAGTCAGTTAAATTCCAAGGTGTAACATTTATATTCATTGTAATACAGTCTTGTATTCTTAATCCAGGTTTAATTATAAAATTAACTGGTAGTCCTCTTCTCTTACAAGCTTCTAATCTACCTTGTCCGTCAATTACTTCCATTTTTTCATTTACTATTAATGGAATAGGTATATAACCTATTTTATCAATTGAAGCTAATATCTTTGTTACTCTTTCTTCCATTACTCTTCTATTTCCTATTACTCTTTTAAATCCTTCATAATCTGTTGTTCTAAACATTTCTTCACTACTTTTTACATAATTCATTTTTTCATTCCTTCTTCCTTCATATAAATTTTAACTTTTAATTATTTTTATTGATTTTATCAATATACCAGGTCTTATCTTCTTCTTTAGTCATAGCTAATAATGCTTCTGCAAGTCCACATTGAGGACAAATTTCACTCTTATTGTCTTTTCTACTTATTGCTGGATGATCATTGTACTTTCTACCACATCTTGGACATTGTCTCATCCTTTAAACACCTCCTTTATATTATTAAAAATATCTATGATTTTCAATATTTAATTCTTTATTTAATTTAGTTTCATATTCCTTTAATAATTTTCTTTTTTGTTTAATTTTATTTTGTTTATCAAGATACTTCAAAGCATCCTGTTCATTATAAAAAATTAACTTACCTATATGTCTATCATAATAACTTTCATTGTTATCACCTTTATATAAAAAATGTCCATCACATTGTCCATAATATCTAACTTCAATTATTTTTACCTTATAAACTTCATTTCTAAAAGGTCTATATACTATATCTCCTTCAGAAAGAAGAGCTTTCTTTCCATATATCATATTATATCACACTCATTTTATATTTTTAAAATTCTTGTTTTGATTTAACACCTTCATTGTAATACATAATATCATTTAATTGTCTTAAAGTTGTATAAGCATTTCCATCTGTTTCTTTTTGTTCTCTTAATTTAGCTTCTATTAAATTTAATTTACCTCTATAATATAGCATGTCTGCTCTAACTTCAGCTAATTCATTTTCTAATCGTTTTTTACTTTTAAATTTCATTATACTCCAACTCCTTTTCATTTGATTGAATTATTTTCCATGTATAATCTACATAGTTAAATAAACTTATATAATTTAAATCTACATCTTTTAGCTTTAATATTATTTTTGTATTTCTATTTCTTAAAGATCTAACAACTATAATGTCTATTATTTCAAACTTGTTTAGAAATCCAAGAGGACTTATTATATCACCTATCCTATAAGGTATAAATACATTATACATATCCTTATCAATCATAACTATTTCTCCTTTCTTTTATATTTTCTTTTGACTGAATAGATTATATTATAAAATTTAAAAAATGTAACGGGTTTTTAATAAATTTTTTAAATTT